>Ga0209367_1001094_pt1 | contig 31827 bp, 21 predicted proteins | sample WorMetLIZISLAND2_FD_187412 | JGI IMG/M metagenome (GOLD analysis project Ga0209367, IMG submission 187412) | Marine gutless worms symbiont microbial communities from Max Planck institute for Marine Microbiology, Germany - Olavius geniculatus... ...
ATTGACGCATGTGTCTTTAGTTTTGGCCACCTCGCTCTAAGGTTGTTGCTACACTACCTTGTGAAATGCAGAAGTCATAGTTTGACCATTGACAACAATGAATTCTTACCGGGTAGTGCATGCGTCAGCTCAGAAAATTACTGAAACCACAAAATCACTGAAAATCTGTTGCTTCGTCTTTATTTTAAAACTGTACTGGTAAGTCGACAAAGTGAAATGATACATCAACAGCGAGTGGGCCGCTTTAGTCATGCAGTTACTGAACGTGCTGTTGGCAAATGGTGTCAATGTCTACCGCTTGCGTTTGTGCTGCAGGAGGATATTTTGAGCACATGCATAAAAAAAAATGAAATGATGTGACATGTGTGACTTTTTGAGTGATAATAATTATTGTCAATTGCATTTGTCGCTATTCAGTTAATAATTTCGGAGGCGATGCATATGCTACCCGGTAGGAATTCATTGATGTCAATGGCCAAACTGTGACCACTGCATTTCACAAGGTAGTGTAGCGACAACCTTAGAGTGAGGTGGCCAAAACTAAAAACACATGTCAAGTTTCTTTCTAATATTGCCTGCCAAAATTTATTAAAGTCGGCCAATGTTTCACGGACCTATTCCAAAAATAAAATTCGCATGTTTTTTATGGACCGCAGTGTCGAGGGTAATACTTTTTTGCACAGTTCAATTTCCAGCGGCAATAACAAAGAATATTTAACTGCTGTATTCAAATACTGACTTTAGTCACGTAAGAAATTTCTTTCGGAACATTTTGCTGAAAACCGCATGATTCTATGACGTACGGTTGCAAAATTATGGTGTCATTAACTTTGTGCGGTTTTTTTGGACCACCCTGTATATGCTGAATTCCTGTGAACAAATTTGTCTGGATTTTGTCCGTTTTTATTAGCGAATAAATCAGCCTGAAAATAAAGTTACTGTTGTTTGTGTCCACTAAGTTTTTGTCGTGGGAGCCCGGGGTTTGGCTGTACAGTACCCTCTGACCAGCATCCAGCATGTAAGGTAACGTTGCAGTCTTGTTTGACTGGTTGTCATGGTTGGTCAGGTATAGTGGTGTGTCTGCGTGCTGCACCGCGGTCTTATTGTTCCCGACTGCAAGAGCTAGTAGTGGGATGGCTGTTCAGTGCCAGTCAGCTGCCACTATACATACGAGATTGTACAGCTGTATATACAGTGCTTCAGTATTCATGTTCGGGGAAACAGACTCACGTTGGCAGCACTGTAGCAGTTTCTCGACTTGGTTACTTTTACCTCAGACCCGAGCGATTGGAGATCTCACAGGCTGCACTGCTGCGGCCTGGTTAACACAAGGGAATTTATATCCTTCTATCTCCTATAGTGTCGTAGAATTCTAGATAATGATTCGGAATCCACGAAAGGGGCAGGTATCTAATTCTAATCTCTTCCTCCGTGGGCGGTGCATGCCCAACCATCGCTGGACAAAATTTATGAAAATCCGTTTACAGTTTGTTTCAGTATCTGGCTGACATAATTCGACTTTCCAGAAAAACCTCCTTGGACACTTGGCTTCAGTGGAGGTCTAAATAGGTTGTGTGTCTTGTCTCGCAGTTGCACTTGTTGCTCTTACCTATTTGCTGTGTGCATGGGGGGCTTTCGTTGGCGCTGTGAGATAGGCGCCTCTGTGTATATATACTAGACCTAGGCGGCTAGGCCTATATTTTCTGGACGCACCTGCTCGTTTTGCGTGCGTAGTTGGTTGCCAGGCTATACTTGATGCAATGGCTTGCGGGCCGCTAGCGCGTGACGCATGGGTGTCATCCGGTGCAATGTTTAGTCGCGCTCTCACCCCCTCCCTTGCAGTATGTGCTGAATATTGATGAGTGCTTTGAGTGTATCTAGCTCGTGTGCCGCAGTGTGCACAGAATGTGAGCGTTGCTAATCCACTTCTGTAATGCGGTGCTGCTGCTGATTTAGGCTCATACTACACTTTTTCGACTTTGTTGTCAGTTTGTCCCATTTTTGTCACACAGCTTGATATACCACACATCGAAACGAGTGGAATGTGTGCCTAACATCGACTGTTTGATCTTCTAACGTGTACTGACGCGTCTGTCCCACTCATGTATACGCTATGATTCCAAGTATGATTCGAAGCGTTTCGAATTTAGCCTGTGCACAAATGTCGACGGTTATCTCAGCTCAGACTCCGTAATACTGTTGCTTGGATAAAACCGATAAGTACAAAAATGGCGATTGATTGTCAGACATTCTGCAACTGGTGACTGTTCTGGATTTGTTCAAGGATATAACCCATCTTAAGTTGTAGCCAGCGGCGTCGTGGTTAAGTGAAAGCTGCAAATTTGTGGCAGCCCCAAAAGCCTCTCTCAAAAATGGAGGATTTTTAGGCCGGAATTTGGTAATTTTGTGCGAAAATTTCCCGGCAATACAATAAAAGGCTAAAGTTTAGGGGGAGAGACAGTTGCACCCTTGCCACGAGACCACCGGTTGTACCTTGTAACCGTATGTGTCGTACCGTCAATTTCGTCCCGCAGTTGTGAGATGTTGTCTTAAGTCGACGATTGTAAAGTTCTGTGCATTGTTGTTGTTGTTGCCAGGTGTATCATCCTCGTGTGGAGTGATTGACAGCATGGAGACAGCAGCAGGCGGTGGTGCAGGTCACGTGTCTACGGGCAGTGTAGGTGCGTCCGCCGGATCACACAGCTCCGGACTCAGTCCCAACGTCGCCGCCATGTCTGTCATGCCGGCCCTCAACCCTTTGTCGGGGTTTGGCTTCAGCCCTGGCGCTCCGGCAGCCCACGCCGGTGCAGTTTATCCCGGGGCCGCTCAGCAGCTGTCCAGCCCCGGCTGTTCACCGCTCTATCTGCCGCCGCCGCCGGCCGGTGTGGTCGGTCCGGTGCCGGCCTACCCGTCAGCCGTGTCGTCTCCGCCGCATTCCCTGGTCCCGGCCGCACACTGTGGCTCACCGTACCCCGCCGGATTGCACTCACCCGGTGGTCCGGCGTCACTGTACGCCGGTGCGTCGCCGGTGGTCGCTAACGGATCAGCGTCGAAGCTGATGATCGGTCGACACATGTGTGCCATCTGTGAGGACGCTGCGTCCGGCAAACACTACGGCGTCTATAGGTGTGTATAGACAGACGCCTTTTGGGTAACTTTGAGTGTCTTAATTTATTAAACTCTGCATGAAGCTTTGGTTTGATTTAGCGTGCATGCTCGATTTAGAGGTTGGCCTATGTATTTAGGGCAGGGGGCAGTAGGGAGGGGGGTACATGGCAAGCGCGGCGAGCCTATAACAGCCTATAACGGGGGTTCAGACAGCACTTGGATGAAACCATGATCAGAGGGCAGGGGCAACCCTTTCTTATCTTGAAGCTGAATCACTTGACTTTTGGACTTTTAGTGGAAGCGTTAGATTTGCATGGATTTTGATTGTACGGTTTTGTAACTGATTTGGGTGATCTTGATCTTGATAGCCATTTGATAGTCAGCCAGTGTAACTGTTTCAATGTAGACAACAAATTTGTTTACGTGTTTCTGTATGTTTGCAGCTGTGAAGGTTGTAAGGGCTTTTTCAAGCGGACCGTTCGTAAAGATCTCAAGTACACGTGTCGTGAGAACAATAACTGCATCGTTGATAAGCGCCAGCGTAATCGCTGTCAGGCATGTCGTTACCAGCGCTGTCTGCAGACTGGAATGAAGCGGGAAGGTCGGTCACCACTGAAGATTTGTATTTCTATCTGTTTCTCTAAGTCACCTGAGTTGTCATTGCCTATATGTTGTGCTTAATAAGTCGATGTTCTGTGGGCTGTTACTGTGTGTAATTTATGAAATTTATGAATTATTCATGGATACTTAACCTGCATTTATTTTAAGTATTGTGCAGTATGCTATCTGCGTTGTACGTTTGATATGCTGCATTTTGCTGTACAGGGTGCGGCAAAAAAAGTAGACCCCTGAAGTTTTTTTGCTGTTTTCTCAGCAACCGTTTGGAATTTGAATTTGAAATTTTACAAATTTATTTGCTGAAACCTTCTACATTTAACTGCCAAATAAAATTTGATTCTGTTGAAAAACAACGAAGTTATACTTAACATGACTGACTACCGAGTTTTCAGCATTTAAAAGTGTTCAAGGTAAAATGCTATTTAATATTCAAAAACCGGTTAACACATTACTGCCGATGACGTCACAGTGACGATTTGATAAACAGTAATTTATTTCGTTTATAAATAATCACAAAATTAATGTTCTTTTAAAGCAATCGCCAGTTGCCGACCAAATTCGTCTTCCAGCAGGACGGCGTGCCAGCACACAGAACTGATTGCAGGCCAACTGTCCAGATTTCATCACCAAAGATCAGTGGCTTCCAAATTTGCCGGATATGAACCCAATGGACTATCATGTGTGGGGTGCAATGTTGGAGGCTTACCGCAAGCTTAAAACAAAGCTGAAGACAATTGCCGAACTTAAGCAAGCGCTTCAGGTTATCTGGGCAACCTACCACATGGACCAATTGACAAGGCTGTGAAAGACTTCTCAGAGCGACTGAGGGCTTGGAGCTGACGGTGGACACTTCGAACATTTACAGTGACAATGTAGTTCTGGCATTTGATTATTAGTTAATTGTGTTGTTTCAACGATGTTATTAAATTGGTGTTGTAGCCGGAACATTTTTGAATGCTGAAAAATTGGTAGGCAGTCGTGTTAAAAAGTCTATAACGTCGTCGTTTTTCAAGAGAATCAATTTTTACTTGGCATTTAGATGTAGAAGGTTTCAGTAAATACGTCTGTAAAATTTCAAATTAAAATTCCAAACGGTTGCTGAGAAAACAGCAAAAAAACTTTAAGGGGCTACTTTTTTGCTGCACCTTGTACACTAAGGTTATCTACATGTAAAGTGGTGGATTTTGGTCAAGTTATTTTTGTGAGCGTTGTGTAAATACAGCAGTTATATCATTCACTCTACAAGAATGTAACAGTAAGAAGAAAAATAGGATATTGGTCATTTTACAGAGGCACTTTTTTGGTTTAAAATTGTTCTCTTAATGCCGGGGGTATTGTGTATTTGTAATGTGTAACAAGTGCAGTGTGTTGTTGCGGGTTGCAGCGGTGCAGGAGGAGAGGTTGGGTAGTGAGAAGGGTGAGATGGAAGCTGAAAGTACAACAGCCAGCGTAGAGATCCTCGTGGAGAGCATAATGTCTGCTGAGATGAGAATGGACTCGAACTCTGACAGTATCCAGACCATTGAGGACATTGATGCTATGCCACCCTACTCGTGGAACTCTATCTGTAGCCAGTTATCACATGTTCTTGTCGACTGGGCATTGGCCGTGCCATACTTCATTGAGCTTTCTGCCGACGACCAACTTATGATTCTCAGAGCTGGTACTTTACTTGTACATTCGTCGATTTTTGTGTTGCTGTATTTCTGATGAGCCCAGCTGATGATTATAGTCTTAAGTGTAACTCATAACTCCCTGCTCCATCCCATTTTTGCGGACTGTGGACCAGTTGGAATCCCATTGCCATTTTTCAGAGTTAAAGAGTTCTAGGCTTGATTAACAGCTTATGGCACAAAATAATGTCACATGAAAGTGAGTCAGTGTGCCTTGAACTGTAAATTTTTTTAGCTCTGTCAAAAACATGGATTGCATTGTGTATGTGTCTTACAGTCCAATATGCCAGCAGTTTGTATTGTTCTATCCTGTAGTCACCTTGACGTTGTCAAGTAGCCTGATGTAATACTCTACCTACTCACTTACCCAACATGTATTTTTGTAATACACAACGCACAAGAGTCACAGTGGTTTCGGTGCATTTCATCTTGCAGGTACTTTGCATGAAGAATTGAAATGAGAAAAATGTATTTAGACTGCATGTGGCCTCGTTAACGATTGAAATCAAGTAGTGTTCTGATTGTTGTGATCAAGGCTGGAATGAGTTGCTGATATCTTCGTTTGCACATCGGTCTGTGACACTCAGCAACTGCTTAGCACTGACGGCTGGCCTGCGGCTTGGTCAAGGACCGGCTGCCGACCACTTTGGACTGAGTTTGATCTACGAGCGCATTCTCACAGATCTCGTGCTCAAGATGAGGACACTGTGCGTCGACCGGTTTGAACTCGGATGTCTGCGCATTATTGTCCTCTTTAATCCCGGTTTGTCAATAATAGTAACTATCTGTATAATAATTGAGAGTGACGACCGCCAATGACTTTTTAATATTACGTAATACTGATAGTACTAAGGCTGAAGCTAAAGAGAATAATAACAATAATAATAGTGTACAAATTTCTCTTTACATAGTGCAAGGTTTAAATGAGGTCACATTAAAATGAAATGTCAATCCCACGTATTGTCTAGGGCCGAGTCAGTGCCTGTTTTGATTTCCATAGTCTTTGATGAGTTAATGTAATGGTGGCTAGACAGTAGAGTTGCAACTAGAGCTTGCATCATCGCTCTGCAAAGTTATGTGGATGAGTTAATGCACAGAATTTTTTGAATAGCAGATACTGATTTTTGCAGTGCAATTAGAGCAGCTTGAATGCTGGATTTGACCAGAGCCTTATTTGGCTACACTTACGCATGATATTTGGTTGGGGACAGGTTAAGGAGAAAGTTATCGTTAGTTTTTCTGTAATCAAAGTAGCTGTGCTGATATCTGTTGAATGTAGAAATTGGGTCTGAAATTTTTTGCCTGACAGAGGGAGAGAGGAACCACCCGAGTAAGACCTGGCGGGATTATTTTGGAAGGAATGGGATGTAAATTTAGCCTGCCCTGTGAAAACTTGGTGAATAAGGATGAGTTAAGACTGAGAATCAGTCAGGAAACTAATTGAATCATTTTTTTGTCAAACGTCGATTGAAACAATGTGCATATGTTAGTGTGGCACTGTCTGCGTGTGCACAGATGCGAAGGGTCTGCAGATGACAGCACACGTTGAGTCGCTGCGTGAGAAGGTTTATGTCACGCTGGAGGAGTACTGTCGACGACAGTATCCCGATGACCCCGGCCGCTTCGCCAAGCTGCTGCTGCGTCTTCCAGCCCTACGCAGCATTGGACTCAAGTGCCCGAGTTATCTGTTTCTGAGCCAACTCTGCCAAGCTGATGGCTCGTCCCCAGAGACGTTCATCAGTCTACTGTTGAAAGGCATCTATGCGTCATAGCTTTGTGTACATGTAATACCGAAATTTGTCGGTTTGACCAGTAATTCATCATGAAGTCTCCATATGATGCTGCCGTGTATGAGTATTGAGTAAGCATTGGTTGCAACACGATATAGACAGTTGTTTTATTGTGTCATCACCTGTGATCATGTTGTGGGAATTTATAGAAATATATAGATCAAGAATTAAACTGGTTGGTTGCAGTCACAGGGAGTACGGTTGTCACTGCTGTAACCAAAGCTTTGACCGAAACTTCTTTAATGCGAGATGTCAACGCTGGAGGTAGATGCACATGCAGGAGGATTTGCACATGTTGTCTGCCTGCATTGCTGTTTTACTTGCAATACTTCATTTCTGTTGATACTCACTTTATTCTATGAGTCATTACCTGTTTGGTAGCATATCTTCTGAGTTAAGTTTATCTGAATTGCTTTAAAAGTCAATAATAATTGACATTTCGTGTAAACCCTTGTGAATGTTTTTCCATTGTATGGTGAGATTGTACCATTTAGTTACAGTACACAAACACATGCACTCAAGTAACTACCATTTAACGAGCCAATTGTATCAGGATAATTCCAGCCTCGGTAACTCAGGGTTAGGCCAGTCCTTGAAAGTCAAAGTAGCAACTTGATATCATGGTGACCAGTTTCATGTACCACCTAATCATTCTGTGTATAGTAACAGTGTGTATATATCTACGTGTATAAAACTGTATATGATATATGATATACGTCTGCAATATTGTAGTTAATGTTGATATCGTTTTGTTAATTTTCATCCGGTTGTTGGTTGGGATGATTTGGTGATGAATTGTGTGGTTCAAAAATTATCTGGAATGTTGACTGTTTCTGATGATTTTTGCTGCCTTACGAGGTCTCGACTTTTCCGTTGTGGCGCGCTGCTGTTGTGCATGTTCTTGTGCTATTCTGTTGTAGGATGAATGCATTTGAACAAGTGCTCATTATTCATCTGTTTAGTGGCAGTATTGCAGTGTGTGCAAGCCTGTAGCGGTGGGCTGCAGAGTGTGGAGCATGCGTGGTAATTTTGTTGTTCTTGCAGGGTGTTAACTGTTTGTCTTTGATGTATATGGTGTTGTGTAATGATAAAAATAGTAACTAAAACATATGAGTTCGGATCACTGTACACCGCTGTTGATACACGCAGGTGCTGAGTAAAACAGCTGTTAGGTACAAAAACATCTTTGCATGTTTCTTAAAACCAGTTCTCTGTTTACAGGCAACAAATACAGCATGCAGTAAGATACATGTTTTTGTGGTTACTCAGTAAGTTTAGGTGCATGCAGAAATAGCCGTGTCCGACAAGACCTGTCTTTGGGATGGGATGAGACCAGTCAGCCTACTACACCAATCTGTACACTTTTGTATGTCAGGAAACTGTCCTCCACTCACACATAAGACCAAGACTAAGTTGATGAACCCATGTGAGTGGTCTTACCAACTTCCTCTTATCTATGACTAATTGTTCATTGCAGCGACATCTAGCGGTGAACAGAAATCGAAGAAGCCAGCAGCGGTTGCTGAGATGTCAAAGAGATTAGTAACTGAAGATTGTAATTTTATGACTTTATGCAGTTTGTTGGTCCACATCCAGTCATCCTGCACTCGGGATACTTTTGTTTCAGTTTCCAGTGAATTGCTAATTTGTTCCGGCCCATATGCTCATAACTACTGTGAATGAATTCAGTCATTCTGTGTTGTTCATTGTACTCGGAAAACCTGTCCACAGTCTGCATGCAATGGATGTTGTGTGTGAGCTCCGCGTAACTTGTGTATGTAATTATTGTTGTTTAGGTGTTGTAGATTTTTTATCTAGTTGTTTTCTGATGGTTTGGCTTCGTGGTGACATCTTATTGTTGGGCACATAAGTGATGTTACCCTGTGTTGTACTTGGTTTGCATGGGTGACCATTTGTAGGTATATCATCTCGGTATTTAACCAGTCCTCTGAGGTCAACTCAGCCTGGCCTCCATGGTTAGGTGTAATCAGTGCTGATGATAATTATGGCCACCCTTGAAATACAGTCAGCAGGTTGCTGTAGCTGTTGCCATATATTCCACTAGTTGGTTAAAGATGCTGGCTATCGGAGTCAGCTGTCCAACAGTTTGGCTGTTGCTATCTTAATTGGGTTTAATTCCCAGTGGCTTGAACAGACTCAGAGGTGATCTTGGTTTATGCAGAACTCTTGTGTGTTTAGTAGGACAGGTTAATTGCAGTTAGCAAACGGTCATTTGGATTAGAAAATTGATTGCTGGTACTCCCTGTCCTCCAATAGATAGCATTATCACATTGATGACTGTCTGGAGGATAACAGGGAAGATTATTAGAACTACCATTGTTGTTAATTGGATATGCATGCATATAATGGAGTTCTTACAATTTTACGTTCTCGTGTTTTGTGTTTCTGTAAAGGTTAAACTTTCTGTTTCTTTATTGTAAAGGTTAACCTTACTGTTCCATTACTGTGTTTGTGTGTATTCTGCCTAAAAAGGCCATCCCTGAAATGACCTATCTTGTATCGGGTGAGACGTTAAACCCTACTCACTCACTTGATTGTGGGTAACAAACTGTCCCTCTGGTATTTTTGTTAACTGCATTTTCTGTTTGCTTCACTGTTGCTCTAGTTGTATGAAAACTTACACATCACGTTGAAAGGGTAAACGGTGCATCTGAGAGCAGAAGCCATTAGATATGTCGTTGATGCAGGTTTAAGCTGTTTGCAGCTCAGAAGAAAGGTAAAGTGAACGCCTTTAGCTGATAGTAAAAACAGTGCCACAGTTTATTGTGTGTTATTTATTACGTTTTGGTTGAAATCAAGTGATTACAGAATCATGTGCGCCAGAGGATCGTGCAAATCCAAAGATTCATACTCAGAATTTATTGTGGTATTTTAGAAGTGATGTCAGCAACTGTATTGACTCTTTTAATCTTATGATCTCATGCATTATGCAAAGTATCATCATGTTCATATATCTAACAATTTCATGGACTGCATACCTATAGAGATCCTCTATAGATTACTTGGCCAAACATCTGTATGATTCACTGCAGTAATTGTAATTGACAAATCTGTTGTTGATCAGTGTTACCTCCTAAAGGCACAAGCACATCATGGCAGTAAAATATGTTCAGATTTTTTTATGTCGTTTCTGAGTAATCCATGTGTATGACCTCTGTCAGGTAATTCATGTTTCAAGTTGTCCGTAACAGAACAATTATTAGTTGTGTGTGAGACATTAACCGCAAATTATGTCATCTCCAGTTGAAAATCTGGCAATGCCACTACTCATGGCAGGTGTTGGTAACAGTAAGTTGTCGTATCCGTATCTTGCATCAAACATCTTCCGTGCATCTGATGTTATGTGCATTAAAGAGAGGAAAAGTTTCCCTTTTTCTGTGACATTACTGTTGTGTTTCAGTGGTTCGTAATCTCACAGCCATCTAGAACTTATTTGACTGACTCGGGTTTTGCTTTACAAAATGTCGTCATTATTTATTTGATCATTATCTAATGCATAATACACAGTGTCCGGAAAAAGCATCCCTTACATTATTGTCACTTGAAGAAGGGATGTCCAATTTTAATAATTTTTGGTACAGATACTTCTGGCAGAACTGGCCATCAAACGACCGTTCAGTATTCCACCTCACCCAGTGTCTGTTTCTGCACTACAAATATGACTTGAAATGAACGGAAATACGTCAAAAAGCATCCCCAACATTATTGATTGTAACTTGAAGAAGAATTGACAAATTTTAATAATTTTTGGTGCAAACATTTTTGACACTATTTGCCATTAAACGACAATTTTGGTTTCTACCTCACCAAACGTTTGTTTCTGCACTACATGGGAAAACCCGAACAGGTGAAATAGGATAAAAATGCAATATTTCATTGATTTTGTTTCCCCAGGTAGTGCAGAAGCAGACAATGGGCGTGATGGAAAATTGGACAGTCATTGATTGCCAGTTGTGTGAGAAATACTGGTGTCAAAAATTATTAAAACATGATAATCCTTCTTCAAGTTACAATTGAAAATGTCAGGGATGTTTTTTTTCCGGACACTGTGTATATTGTAACATGAAAATGAAACGTCATAGAATAACATTTGCTGAATATATTCTCAATGACATATGTAATTTGCACTATGACTTTCACTCCAGTCTCTTAAGATAACAAGGAATCTAAAGTTCTAAACATAACTGCAGAATAAAAATAAGTATAGATTTGAAGGTTGAGGTCATGTGACACTGGATACCAACGTCACATCATGATGTCTACAACTGACCGACATTACTATTTCAAAGGACAATTATTATGTGTCACAAAATGCATAAGAACAAGTTTAATGGACACTCAGAAAAATGTGATGAAATATGACATACTTAGGAACTTAGGACCTTAACATTCAGAAAATATTTAGTCACAAAGGCATTATATGCATGAAATCTTTAATGATCAATTAAAACATTAAAATACAGTGTAGCTAACAAGCACAAAAACTGTAACTAGACTCGACTGCATTAGAAATGTAAGGCTGGTTGACCACATTGACAACGTGGTGTGATTGCTATAAAAGCATGAGAAAAATCAACAGAGCATTCTTTGCTAAAACAAGACACATTAAATAGTCTTTACTGTTAGCAATGATAAACCCTCAATCATTCCACAGGTCACAGCAATACAGAAGCATCGGCTGCATAACATTTCTCTGCGACAAAGTACCAATCATAAGTTATGGGTCACAGCGTAGAATGCCCAATTCTCACCGCAATTTATGAGGCTAAACTAGTTGAGATGGTGAAGTCGGAAAAGCACTCATACGATCTGGTGAAAAGATCAGTTACCACGAAAGAAAAAACAACAAGATAAGCAGATAATAAACAAACAATTTCAGCAGTCTAGATGTAAAACTGTGTAAGCAAAAAAGATGCAACGATTCTTCTACAAAAAGGTGAAGGAGAAGAATAACAATAAATGGAGTGAGTGAGCCCAGATATTCCACAGCATACAAAAAAACTTCACCGGTGCATGCATGTGCACTGCTTGAATTAAGCTGGACTGAACAACGGTAAAAACAACGAATAATGTGGCACTGAAAAAAATCTTGTCAATGGAAAATTTGCTGCAATTGCAAACAACAAACGTACGCAGTAACATGAAAAAGACGAACAAAAATGAGAGGTGGTGGAACAATGAGGAAGGGCCTGGGACGTGTCTCTGCCAGGTTGCTGAAATTCATGGTTTACCAAAGAGAAATCATTTCTATGGCACATATTTCCACAGCCGCCTCGTCTAATATTTGTGTGGACGTGTTACATAGTTGGGGAAGCCGGAATCGTACAAAAGCATGTGTCACTGGAATTGCTTCAAAGAGTCACTGCAAAATAATGACTTGATGGTCACAGTAGCCTATGAACCTTAGTGACAGTAGTGTAATAGCACGATAATGATGGGACGTGTTTCCCAATCTGCGCTAGTTCTCTGGCTTGGTGACCTCCTGAGCCTGCTTTCTCAATAGCAACCAGGAAAAATATGCACCTATCACTAGTGCTACACTACTTTACAATATACAACTATCAATTTTGGTGAATTAATGAATCCCAGTGAAGGACTGCAACATGATTAGTTAAAAAAGACAGAAAGTTTGAGAGGATAACAACCCGAGGGAAAGAAAATATGAGCAGGAATATTCTGCCACCCCTGGCAACAACGCTATTGCTATTCACATTCAGTAACTGCATTAAATGCCACATGCAAACAATGTGCATAGTCCTAGTCCAAATAGATGTCATCATTATAACATTACATCAATCTACCAACTACGACTACAAGTATTGCACATAACACATATCTGTACAAACAGAAGTAGTTGCAATGATGCTATATAACAGCCTAGAAAGGTAAAACATTTTTGATATAAGATTATAATTTGTAATAGTAACTTGCATTGACAATGTTCGGGTTATATGGAGCAAAAAGTATCGAGAGAAGGCTCCGAGAAATCTAAAGACACTGAATGGGTGAATAGGGAGGAACACTATATAAATAAAATGGCACACAATAAAATAGTCATCAGTCTAAACTAACGTTACGGGGGTGGTCAATGAAACGGTGAATTAAAAAACCAAAATATTCCTTCTACACTAAATTGGTCAGCGAGTGCATCAGAAAGAAAAACGTCATAAATACATGTAATAGCATAATTTAACTAAACCATGATATTAACTATAAATAATGAAGTTAACATTACATACAGTCATGGTCCTGCTATAACGATCAGCATTGATAAAAATGTGATAAAACAGTTTGGTCAGTTAAGTGCATAATGGTCAACAACAGGCAGTGTAACATGCATATCAACACAACTGCGTAAAGGAGCCTACAAAAATAATGCACATGCTCATGTTCTATACCTTCATCTTAGATGAGACAACACAAATCAGCAGAAAGTGACAAAACGAGACAATTGTTGAGAAATAGCACCACATGCATTAGAAGCACGACTGGCCATTCGTTCAACAGGACACCAACGTCACGCCGTTAGGCTAAAACTTTAGCCATACGTAGTAAGAGATGCACTGAATATACGCCAATAATTGGCCAACCAATAATTGGCCTTATCAGTGCATCTCTAATTTATATCTTGGGAGTGCGCATCATCACGTTTAAGTCAACATTAAATACATAACGTAGTGGTCACCTAATAATAATATCTCGTAAATGTCCACAAAAAATGATGCCTGCGCGTTGGACAATAACACAAATTACTTAATTCTTACTTGTAGAATGCTTAAAACATATTCACAATATCTTGCATAAAATTGGCAATTGACACAAAACAATAGAAATCTAACCAGAACCTAGTATCCGCCAATACTCCAGAGCCAGAGCAAACACAATGAGAACATTATTACTGGTCGTCACACCAACCCCGCAAATAAGAGATCAAAGTACCAGCAGGCTAACCATCGCTACATTACTGTGTGAGCAAAACAAACATTAAACAATCAAATAACAAACATCTGAGATTTACAGCTCCATGTATCAGTAAATCGTTTTCTCTCTTTTTTTAGTTCTCCAAGTTTATTCAAGATTAGGTGAGAGTCCCAGAATAAGGGCTAGGAAGAAACTTTTTGGAATTGTAGCAGACATTTTTCAGGCCAGTTGACTTTTCAGTTGTGCAAGTGACAGCATCTGAGCATTTTAAGAATGATAGTTTGATTATATAATACCTTGAGAAATATTATTTTAAAGCAAGTTCTCTGATTCAATGCCGCTATGCTACGCAGCAAAGAAGCTGGCAATGATGAGCTGGCCACTGATGTCGTAAAACAACGCATCAGAGTGAGCTTTCCCGTGGTTCCACCTTGTCCGAAAATGTGTCAAGAACCTGCTGAAACTTAGCAAGCCTATCAGCGCGTTGAACACCGACACCACGTGCTCCCCACAGCAGACGCATGTGAGTCATTGTGCTAAGCATGTCGATCAATGCCGCATCGACACAATCACGCGATGCCATCAGTGCCAGAGCAGTTGAGTTGTACAACCGGCTCTCGGCCGCCACAAGCCGCGCCAGGTCCATGTGAGCAAAGGCAGCATCAAGTGTATAGCCATCCAGTGCCGTGGTGTCCATCTCTAGCAGCTCGGCGAGTGGTAGCACGTGAGGCACGGTGACGCTCTGTAGCGGCAGTGTGCCGGATGACGCATCCAGACTGCTCTGCAGTGAACACAGCTTCACCTGGAACACAGAGCTCGATGTGCTGAACTGATCGGCAAGACGTTGCCACGCCGAGCTCAGTCGTGAGATCTGCAACGTCATCATTACGCATGGAATAGAACTGCTACAATGAACAGAGAGGTCTGTGAACACAAATTACAGTCCACAACAACAACAACAATAACAACAACAACTGCATTAACATCTTCAGAAAAACATACAGACACAGTTTTTGTTTGATCGACCCATTTTACGCAGTTACTGCAGTTAAGACCGGTTACGAAACTGAAAAGCGCAGGGTAACACAAAATGTTGGGAAATTCTTCCGGCTGCATTTTTACAGCATGAACTAGACACCCATTCTGTCACCCAACAAATAGCGTAAAAACATCAAAAATTAACGGTGACTGTTTCTGACTGAAAGCTGCATGCTGTGTCATGTTAAATGACAAAATGGATTTACAAAGTCAGTGCCACTATAAAGACACAACACGCATATACTATTGCATTTTTTCAAATACCTGACAGCCAAAAACCAACAAAGTTGTACTAAATGCCATAGATGTTCAGATATTTCAAGATAAGAGTGATATAGTGCACAAACAGCGAGACATGATATTAGTTGTGAATTCCTAGCATAAATTGCAGAGATGCATGATTCTGAAGTATCAATAAAAACAGTAATATAAACTCAAACCCACCGGCGCAGAGAGTAGAGAATGCATGACAGCAGAGAAGCTGTAGAGATTGCCGACGGTCGAGTGTCGAAGTTCAACAGCCGTCTGTATCCAGTGGTTGATCATACGAACACGTTCGACAGAATTACTGGAGCGCAGTATGAGCACCGACACCAGCAACTGGAGACAGTAAAATCTACCAGTGTACACACGTAATGACAATGCAATTATACACTTCAACAACACTGATCATCACTACAGCACAGTCTAGTCTAACACAATGAAGTCTATCTATTACAGGCAAACATACAAATAGCAAAGGGAATATTACAAATGAACACAACCATTTCAAAGAGTTACTTTCTAGTTTTATATTAGTTACCAAATTAGAAAAATTACAAAATGAACTGCATCTTTCTAACATAGAAAACACTGACAATAATGCTACACAGCAGACCAGTATGTAAAGTCAGAAAAAAGGCAGTAATGACATTTCATGAGAGTATTTTCCAAAAAAAGATGGCAGCAAAACCTAACTCCCATATTGCCGCACAACCTGGGCAGCAGGCCCTAAAATTTTCTGATCCACTGTAATTTGATAAAAGACTCTTGCACAATATGTAATTATCGCAACACATAGTTACTGTTAATAGGCCAGCATTCTATAGTATTACACAACACAAAATATTGATATTCAAACTTGCACTTGCCGTTCAATTACATCCTGTCGAAGGCAAGAGCCCTGAGGCAATGTGATCAATTCCAACCCGGAGAACAGTCCAAACCCAATATCAGAATGTCCAGCAATCCGAAGCAGGTTAATGTCAAAGAGTGTAATGTGTCGAGCAAGAATATGTGGCGAGGTGTCGAGAACAAGAGACTTCATGATAGAAAGTGCCGACGAGTCCAGCGGCCTGTTATCAGGTGGAAGAAACTGGCTGTCATGCTCAGTGACTAGAGCAAACTGGGACCGACTGACAAAGTCCGACATTACGAAACTTGACGCTGTGATACAAGTAGATGAAGGAGTATCGTAAGTCTCCTCGTCAGCCTGGGCAAGCTTGCGAGGATAGCTCTTGACCTACAAAATTAAAGCCACTTAAATTCACATCGTATAAATACTTTCAATATACTGATTTCAAGCGCTATACAAAGAGTTGTAATATAATTAACAATCACGATGGACAGGTGTAAACTGACTGACACACTTGACGCTGACCATTGATTAGTAAGCTGCAAGACAACCCAACTCACACAGTAGAGATATCATTGTAATATAATTATCTTGATCTTTTAGAAATCAAGCTGAATAAATAGACTGGAGTTATTCTAACGTCTGCAGCCACTGATCACCCTACCCATTGGTTGTGAGTCTTACACTGTGTGAATAGGATATCAGTACAATGCCACCAGAAACGCCCAATAAGTAAGTAAGTAAGTAAATGATTTATAAAGCGCCAAAGTCTCAGAAAGAATCAAAGCACAATAGGTATCACTAAGAAGTAAACGACCACATACAAAATACATGTATAACTAATACATGCATGTAACAAAATAAATTTTTGAACTTTGTAAAATGAAAGCTATTTTGCAACGAAAAATGATAATTTTTGCTTCAGTAAATCAATCAATGACATTCTGTTCTTCTTCAGTGCTACTATTATGTTGGTCAGGCAGAAGAAAAAGTTATCATGGTCACGGCAACAGTTCGCGGAAGTTCAGGATAGCCCCAACTCCAGAGAATGGGCTGGGAAAACAAAACTTTTTTAGTGTTTTCAAATCGACAGTGCTTTCAGTCACCTGTGAGTAGTCAGAGTAATCCGAGCCATCATCATACAGAGCTGGATTGCGTATCTGTACCAGAGGCTTCTTCTCGTCTCGACCTATCCTGATGGTTGGCAGCCGGGTAGGTTTGGGTGGTGGAGGTCGTGTGAGGTCACTGTCCGAGCCAGACAGGATGTTCTTAGAGTCTGCAATGAACCAGTCCAATGTCCCACTGTGGGCCTTGCTCAGTGGTGGTGGTGACAACAATGGCTCGCTGCCCACTCGCTGGGGACCACGGACTGGTAACGACAATGTGGAAGCTACGTCGTCCACAGGTAGGTCGATGTCGACCGCCGTGAAGCGAGGAATGGTTGGTACACTGCATGGTCGGTCGGGGGACCTGTGCCTCAGAGTCGTCACTGCTGGCTCGGAGTAACAGGGCATTGTCAATGGAAGAACACGTAACACCGGCACGCTGGCGATCGCTCCTGACGTCTCTGTGATGGGCTTGCATCGACTCACATACCAGTCCAACAGCTCACTGACCGACCCAAACAGGTCCTCCTCGAAGTGGTAGAGCGTCCTGGACGCGACGTCGCTTGACGGTCGCTGGTTGATGACGAAGTGCAGAGGCACGCCAGCCCAGCGCAGCGTCAGTACAAAGCTGCCGGCCTGGGTGGAGGAATCACGGACCAAGTACTCACCATCACGCTGTACCAGTGCCTCGGCATCAACGCGGGGCAGTGTCCCATGATACCAGCCGTGACTGGCCACGTCAGATGGCGACGGACCACCCACGACGCCAGGTTGCTGCTGCTGCATTGTGCTACAGCGTGGAGACGAGTGACAGTTGAGACACGTCGCACACGACACGCTACGATCACTGCACCCCCACACACCACACATATTAAACAGGGCAGCCACAAAGTAGGAGAAAAAATTCCCTGAGTTTTCCAGGTTTTTCCGGAGCCATGAACTTACTTTTCCACAGGTCATCGCAGCGAAAAGTAACTGTAATAATTATCTGGAGAACACTGTAAACCCTTCCAGCGGGTCCGAGGCAGAGCACCAGACGCAAACGTATTTTAGAGCATTTTTGCACACCAAAAATCGCATCTGATAAAACGATTTTTTGTTACAATTTTTCCCTGAGGTTACATAGAATTCCCTGAGTTTTCTGGGAGCTTTCCAAGTTCAGATAATACTCTGAGTAATCCAAATCTGCGGCCATGCTGTCAAAGCACGCACTCCATTATTTACCACCTTCTGCCAAAGTGCTGCATGGTCATGGTAAAATATATCCATATCAGCTTCCTCTAAGCAAAACTAGACGTTGGACCAGGTGATTGTGCCATAGTAGCATCATGCTGATGCTGACGGGGGAAATGAAGCAACAGCTTCCTTCTCTTCCCTCTGCTTTCAGCTTTCTATCCCTTCCCACCCCTCTCTTCTTTCTTTCGCCAATCATGCACTTTTTCCAACTAAGGGTAATAGCAGGCCTGAGCACAGTCCAGCCCAGAAATGCACTGATGCATTTAGAAACTAGAAGTACAAACGCCTGTAACGGCAAAGTCACAATTGCACTCACACGGCAGACAGAAACATAAAATAAAGCGATAATATCGTCATAAAATATCGTAACACTCAGTCACTTACTCGGAGCAGACGTGCAGAGGCTGCCTGGATGTATCAACAATAGTGCCGTATGACGGCTGGCGAGCTGACGACGACGCTGTATGCACACAAACCAAGAGCACTAAACACGGGCAATAATTAGCCGCCGTCGCCACCACTACATCGCCGCCGGCGGCATGACACATCCGCCTTTACACGCTGCTCACACCGCCACTGCACACGTCTATATCGCACTCAAGATGACATGTCTATGCATGTCGCGCGTGGGTGCCTGCAGAAAATTTCCAGGGGCAGGGGAAAGAGACAAAAACCTCTACACATCCCTCCCTACCGCGTGCTAACTCCTTCCACTCTATCAATGGATCTTAGTCTGAAGTGTCTTTCATTTTCCAACACGCCTGCTACCTATTATTGTTAGTTTTGCCAAACACTTATATTTCACGATGTAGTGTATAGCTACGCAGTTAAAGTGTGGTGGGATATTCAAAATAGTTGTATTGCTAATTGCCAAAATAGTGTGCCAGTGAAAGAATTTTGAAAATCGGTTAATATTTGGCAAAGATGTTGAAAATACTAAGTGGCACGTTTTTCTGAGACATAGTGTATAATCTCACTTGGTCTCGGTGTTGAGCACCAGCAACTATAACTTCTGCCAGGTAGTTTTTAGCACCCGGTCCCGGTAATCATTTGACGTTGCTGTAGACCCACAGTCCACTACTTCGATTCGTTGAAACAATTCATACAACAAGCTATACAACATCTTGGCATGTTGGGATGCTGTAGTCTGCTTGTAGGCCTTCGATTTCATACAGATTGTGTCGTATATTACGTGTAACTTGTGTGGATTTGCTGTCTACTTTCGATTTGTCGAACAGACTGTGGTATAACAAATCCACAAGAAATCGCAGACAGTGAAGTATGGGTCTTAATTTACACGGCCATGGTCCATATAAATGAGACACAGAAGAGTAATCTAGTTGGTTAGTTATACCGTAGCGCTGTTGAGCTTCACGCAGCACGACAAGACTAGACACCAGACGAGCTCTATGACCTCCATTCCTCACTCCCAGCTCACGAATATCCCCCTCTGACAGCACCAGCAACTCCTGCCAGTCACCACACGAATAGTAAAAAGGTTAAAGGTAGTGTACATTCCTGATAACCCATCGCAAAGCTACGCAGCGTCACCTGCCATATGGCATCACACCCGCCACAGGTAAACGTGCCCCGCCATGACCAGAGCCAGGCAGGCCGGTACTTGATTAACCTACCTCGGAAGGATGAAAGGCTGAGTCGACCATGGTGTTTGTTATATACCTGGATGGATTACCTGTCCACAGACACTCACCCATCCAAGTGGTAACCACTTGATAGCGACCCGACCGGGAGTCAAACCCACGACCTTGCCATCAAAGTCCGACACTGTAACATTGCATTACCAAACCACCAGTTCGCATTAAATCATCACACACTTTCAACAGTTGCATGTAAAGTAAAACGTCAATTTTTGCACACAGCACGAATTCCGCTAAAAGAAACCTCTGTTGTGATGATCATGCTTGCAGAGAATAAACGGGTTGTTCAATGCTATAACTGCATGCCATTGGAACTCCCAGTCAATCTAGTAATGAGATGCAGAACGTTGGAGCCTGTAGGCGAAATGCGTTAAGTTGACAGCAATGAAGTATAATGAGAACTAATGAGGTATAATGCAATCACACCTGCATGCTCACGGGAGGAGGGGCTCCACGACCGGCACAGCGACAAGTCCAAGCTCGTATGATAAAAATATACAGACCGTCTGGAACAAAATCACCTGAAAAAGTTCAGACTGGGTCTGTCACCCATGTATTGTGGCTAAACAGTGCAACTTGCTGGAAAACTGTCTGAACAGGCAAATTGGGTAGGCTATCCTACAGTAATGATTCCGAGCATCTAAAACTCCCCATCACCCCCAAAATACTTGCTTTGCCAACTGCAGCCAAACCACTTCAGTTAGCAGCATAGCTACTATTGACAGCCTATAGAAACTAACACCCTATTCAACCGTACCATCGAGGACACCTGTTCTCCCAGAATAGGGGTGCCTACCTCAACCCCAAAATTTGCTTGGTGCATTACTGGCCAAACTGTATCAGCGGAATGGTTACTATAGACAGGGTAAGGCATCTACTAATGCCCTATCTAATTCCTCCACTGTCGACCTTCCCCTTTCACATCAATGGCAATGCATCACAAATTGATCTCCATAACCAGACTGCTGGATGCACAAGTCTGCTGGGTACAGTTGACACAAAGAACAGTTAGCCACTACTGAAACTGGGATGCAAAGTGCAGACATGCAGGTGGCCAAACACTTCAAATGACATTTTCATGGGTGCTCAATAGTGTAAAACACATACAGTTTACTGGAAATGTGCAGATGTGCCAGATGCCACTTTGCGTTATAACTGGATTAAACCAAGCTGCCCCCAGTCTCTGCAGCAAGTCAGGCTAAAGATGTTCCGTCATCAGTTCATCATAACTCCTACCGGCCAGACATAAATGTGAATATCCCCATGCACCTTGCACTCTACCCTGTCATCCTTAACTTTTGAACGTCTTCTTCACTCACCCTCCCCACCCCGAGTAAAAGAAATGTGTGAAACAGAAAGACAAAGGTTGCTAATTAATGCAGCGCTTGGCACTATGTTACTTGCTCCAATACTTATATTCAGCTCGTCACAATTATCACAACACATCTCGCAGCCTTGGCAGAAAGCAGATGACCAAGTGGACTAACTGTCCTCACACTGTAGCAGTACAACTGAGCATGCTACATGCTTCAAATTCTAACATGGTGTGGGACATTCAAATGGGGTACCAATCAACCAATCAGAATTTCCTAACTAACAAAGCGACTTTAAGGTTTAAATACCATCATAAAGTCCTACAATTTACAGGATTTTCAGCAGCATAATAATTGACCAACATTCATACACTGCTCATTACTATCAGTAATATGACAACAACACTCCAATACTCCTTCCCTTCTTCTCATCCTATCCTGTGGCATGGCATCAAGTACAGTATGGACCCATATGCAACGTTGCTCAAGACATCTGGATATGTGTGCTAGCTAGATTCATCATGACTTGATGCCAGTGACGTGGTACTGCAGTCCTTGCCAAGTGCAACACTCACCCTATGTCATGCCAGTGACCACTGCCAGGGAGTCAAGGTAGAGGCACCTGGTGAGATGCATTGAGTGACTTGATCCTTCCACTACTTTCTGGGTAGTTGAAAGGTAATACCACCTGACTGGGATATTCTCCATATTCCATAACTTCCCTTTATCCCTCTCTTCAGCCCACCTTCCCTTTTAAACAGCTAAAAAGTCCGAGACAGCAATGCAAGCTGCCACCCCCAGTATTCAGGTTTATTCAAGAATTTCAAAAAACCTTCAGTGGCTGCTCAACTTGCACCAAAGCATGTACATTTCATCAACAAGAAATTGATTAAAATTATCAATTATTGGGTGTGACCATCCCAGGAATTCTCGTGGGACTGGTGCTTGTATCAATATTCTAAAAATGTCTTTTTTACATTTCTGCCACCACCCAGAGTGAGCAAGCTTTTGAGTGCCACCATTTGTGTGCCACCATTACAGTGCTCACCATTTAGGTGCCAGAGCTAACTAGTCTTATCTATGCCATTCCTGGAACAGCTGTCCCCATGACAATGATGCTTACCAACAGGTTCACAGTTTATAACAACGCAATGTTTTTATAACAATTTAAAGTTATCATCCAGAAAGTGTGACTGGTGAAGTAAACTGCTACACTTCACAGCACAAAACACACACTATCAGTGTACCTCATACAACAGTCTTGCAAACATTTGATACCAGCCATTGCAACACACGAAATCACAATGGTACTGTGTTCGTCCATCTCATTCTATCTGTGACACTCTTAAACACTGCTAAAACTGATGGACAGAATAAAACACCACATAACATAGACACCTGTAGTACCACTGTTAGGGCAGAGGCCCCCAGTCTTGAAATAAAAACAATGTTAGTTGTTGTCATAATTGATACACCAGTCCACACATAAAGAATCTACATATAAAAATGAAGCCTACTGCAAAATTACTTTAGTTCTTGCTAAGTTTCAAACAACCAGTACCTATACCACTAAAATATTTCTGTTGCATTTTTAGTACAGTACCAGTACTCTATGAAATACGCATATGAGTGTTACAGGCAGACAGAGAGACCACACTATGGCAACATATGTTGCAGTAGCCAGAATCACTGATGACTACCACTCATGCATGCACCAAGCAATGCAAACAGGTGCAAACAATGCTAAGTGTTTGGCCAGACGAGGTTGATTAGTGACAAAGTAATTATAAGCAGCATATAGACAACGTTTGTAATTCAGACGTAATGCGGCTGACCTGCACGGATCTGTAGGCAGTAAACAGATGCGAATATTCCGTCAGCCCGAGACTATCAAGCCAGTCAGCCACAGTCACATCAGGCTTGCGAATCGGAGATGGGGTACTGGTCCGTCTAATAAGTCTGTCACTACGTCTCGTGCGTGACGACATACTGATGGTTGCATTCATTCAGTGACAGTCAAAAGTTTACCCATACTAACTTACATGCTGTCTACAATTATACTATTTATTATTCATCAACCACGATCGCATTGAAATGCAACGATAACAAAACATAAACATAAAACATAAACAAATGTCAGCGCCCTCTACCTAAAGATCGCGGCATCGGCTGGTAAAAAATCTCACCAAGTTATCATAAACTGCGAAGTGTGAAAACTGATTCAATTTGGCTGCTTTTAATGTTAATGCTAATAAGACCATATATTTGTTTTTGACAAAGTGCAAAGTTTACATTACAATTTTACATTTTACTTTTTGCCACTCAAGCTCAAGTTTCAGATTTGTGCTCCGTTACGTACGTAGCACGTAGTAACGGAAGTAGTAACTAATGTACACAAAATGATGGTAACAAATGAAAAAGTTTGTTTGCAATTGTATGTTAGCTGCTGACAGCAATTACTTACATTTAACATGAGCAGGCAGCGAGAATTCATTTTTGATAAAGTAACTATGAAGAATTTCGGTGGACATAAAGATGAGGTGTTACATTTGTCAACATGATGATTTTCGATATTGTTCGCATATGTCTGCGTGGTATTGCTTTGAAAATGTCACTGTCCCATTACGTGGTTACATAAAGACTGCGATTTCGTCTTATTCGATAAAAATGTATCAGTTGCTAATACTTGCTTTTCCGGGAATTAAGCACCGGTACAGAAAAGTATTGCGCAGAATGAAACCAGAAACCAATTCATTTCAGATAACCAGCATTTAGTTGCATATCGCTTCTGCCATCTCAGGTGTTCAGTGTTCAGGGCGTTTAAAAACTGTTTATATACAGAGACTGACCAGGAAGATACGTTTTGGTCGTATACTGGAATAGAAAAAAATAACAATGATATTTATTATTTATTATAATAAAACATCTTAGATGAGTGACTGAAATGACAGAAGCGTTATGCAAATAAATGCTGGTTATCTGAAATAAATTGGTTTCTGGTTTTATTCTGTGCAAAGTAAATCTTCATTAATAATGTTTTATACAAAAAGTTGAGCTATGGCTTCATCTGAGTATTTGTAATGATTTGAAAAGTGCTAGCTTTATATATCTGTTTTGCTTCCTGGTAATGTTATCAGTCTGATTAGCAGGTGTCAACAATAAACTCTGTCAAATGTAAATGTTTTCTACCTTGTGCTGATTTTAATATGTCACTGATCAACATCCCTCAGTTCAGTTCTAGCTTCCTGATATCTGGTACAACACAGCAAAGTTTTCTGCAGATTCTCTTGTCAAGACCACATTCACAGACTGGAGTGTCAGACTTAGAAACAAAGGTCATCAAAGGCCTCTCACACTTGGTTGTTGAAGAGGAAGATTCTGATCTAAGTCATGTAAAATGCACTATATCATTAATTGATTTGTCAAAGTCTAGTACTAGCATTCTAACTGAATACGACACAAGTAAATTGTACATGTTTTGTAATGACTAAGGCATAATGGATGAATGATAAATTGTGTCAGGTAAACTGTGTAGCTTTGTCAGTGGATTTTGAGATGATGGTCACTGGTAGTGATGATTTCAGACTTCGTATTTTCAATACAGATTCAGGTGAATTGGTGACTACACTCAAAGGCCATACTGGTTAGTGATATACATGTAACTGACATTGTTATACACAGTCTGTTCATGAATTAACAACTTTGGTCAGTGGCTAACTCTGTAAGCTGCATTATTGTAATGCGTTTTTGCCAGCATATGCCCTGTTTGTTATTTGTGCTGTTTCATCTGTAATTTTAATGGTTGCCTGAAAGGTTAAATTAAACATGTGTTGCAGGTGCTATTAAAGCTGTGTCTATATCTCCCAACAGTTGTTTCATTGCCAGTGCTTCATACGACAAGACGGTTGGCTTATGGAGAACTCGTGAAGCTAGATGCTTGCACATGTTGACATGTAAGCTGCTTCATTGTACGTCAACCAAATCTAGTGTTAGTAACATTTTGCCACTGAAACTCATGTAGCATGATAGCATCTACAGCCGGTGTTCTTATTAGTGTTATGCAGTCTCATAAATTACAAAAGAAAGCTTCTAAAACTTTAAAACTCAGAAACAAATTTTTAAAAAATAAAACAGAGTGGCACACAACGTTCAGTTTGGAAAGTATGAGTTGATAGGAATCATAAGTAGTGATGATTCGATATCAGGATTTCAATTTCGACACGATATTGATATAATATTTTTAAAATATCGCGATATTGATATTGATGTCGATAGTTTTAAAATGATAAGTATGTAAATCTTATACAAGTACAAGAACAAGATGTGAATGTTTAGCAAGGCAGTTTGCTTTATGTAGATACTAAAATGTGTCAACTATAGACTGTTGTGTCATTAAATTACGATACTATAGTTAGTTTGCTTCAGTTAGTTTGTTGTTTTCTATGTTTATTATCACTATTTTGGTAATGCAGTAATAAAAATAAACTTCTGGCGTAAAATATTGCGATATATCGAAAATGTCATGCTATATAAAAGACATCGCGATACATCGAAAAATTCGATATTTTTTGACAATATGATACGATATATCGATATCGAAAAAGATACATCAGTATTTTCAGTATATTGAATCATCACTAATCATAAGTTTAATGCCATTGTAAAATGTTCTGGCCAGTCATCACTTGCATTTTTTGTCATTTTAGATCACACAAAAAGCGTGGAATGTGTTGCTTTTTCATCTGACTCGAGATTACTGTGTTCTGGCTCATGGGACAAGTCTGCAATTTTGTGCAGTACTGAGGTAATTAATCATCATAAGTGTATGCATCAGTAGTGCATTTAAATGTGAAAGCTATACCTCTTTATGGTGACTGGTTGGCTACCCAGCCAGCCACAGGATAGCTGACAGTACAGCTAACTCTCAGCAGAAAGCACAGATGGCTATTATCAACAATGTACACGGTGTTTTATAAAAAGGACCCCTTTTGTTCTTTTTATAATTTACTCAAATTATAAGCAATTTACATGAAATTGTTACCAGTTGTAGCTGAAGAAATACTAATTCGAAATATTTAAACAAAATATGGCAGTTGATTAACTATTCTTTGCTAGTCGTGATGTAATGCTGACATCATGTGTCACAGGTACAAACAGGCTAATCCTAATTGGTGCTGCCAGTTGCTACCCTGCTTCATAATATGCACCTGTGACACAACTGTGAAATTTGGAAACTGCAGTATTTGTCCACATAGCCCATTGTATAAAAATCTCACTTTGTGTTTACCCATAACTTTGACATTGCAAACTGATTTTCGTAACTTTTGCAGACATTTAGATTGATTAAATAGTATATCAAATGTACAATAATGGTAAAAAATCTTATACAGTGAACAACTGAACATGATTAAAGTTGATAGTTGTAATCATAATTTAACAAGGCAGTGCAGTTTCACAAACTGAGCTGCATGGGTAACATTATTTTTGCCATTTGCAGTTACAACTGACATGTTGAGAAGTTGGTATTTACATGTAAAAAATCAAATAAAATATTAAATTTATCACTTTCTTAGTTAATAGAATTATGAACCAGACCAAGTATGTTTTGGTTTATGCCTAGTGATATGTGGCACTGTTGCTTATAGGATGGTAGCAAACTGAAGACATTATCTGGACATCACGATCTTGTTCAGTCTGTCACATTTTCTTCCAGTGGATCTTATCTCGTATGTTATACTGTTAAATATACATAACATTACTTTCTTTTAGATGTTCACAAATTACCAATTGATAATTAATCAGTAATGATTAAAAAATGTAAAATATGATAGATTATACTGGTGCCACACTGTGGAGTCACTGCTACAGCTACGACTGCAAAATGACATGACTTTATTCGTACGAACCATCAGTAGGTATGTTAATAAAATGTGCATTTTGTATAATTTGCATTCTGCATAAATCAGTGTCTCACATTTCTGTTTTATATTGTTTTATCTGCTTAACCTACTATTATAATGCATATTTCAAGTTTATGTATCCCAGCTGCTTAAAATGTATTTTATGTTATCTCTATAGGCAACAGGGTCTTGGGACTATTCTGTGAGAGTGTGGACCATCGAAAACCCAGCAGAAGACTGGAAGTCATTAAAGTCAGCTTTGCAAGAAAGTGAACAGGAAGGGATAAATGATGCAATCAGTCTTCACACATGCTTGACTGGTCATACAGGAAATATTCATACAGTGGCTTTTTCAAAAGCAGACATGCTGGTAACTCCAAATGTAATATTTCATCACATTTATATACATTTGCTTATGCCTTGCTCGTATTTATAGCGCTGTAGTTACACTTATAGCTGCAGCAGGGCCTAAAGTGAAAAAGTTAAGATCCAGCAAGGGAACTGACAGCGAAAGTGTCAGTTACAGATGTAATATTGCATATTAAGTATTTTATTTTGTAACTGTCTCTGACACAAAGTAGTGGTACGCTTTCCAGATGGCCAAGGTAGTGCCAGTATGCCAATAGTCACACTTCACTGCTGAGCTGGAGAAATTCTTCTGTCTCTGATTACGGCTATAGATCTGAAGAAAGCAGTCAACATTTCAGCATACAATTTATCATTTTTTAAAAACCATGCTTAATTGATTGCACTTAGCTGATGTAATTGATGAATAATACAAAACATTTGCTTGTTATACAGCCTTATACAGTGACTGCCAACATGGTTTCTGCTAACTTCACCATAACTTGATCTGGCTTTAGTTGGCATCTGTGGTTACTATTGTGCTTGGCAGGCATCTGGTTCATGGGATAAGACAGTTCGACTGTGGAACCCTCAAACCGGCTGCTGTCTCTTTGTGCTGGCAGGACACAGTGGCTGGGTGCAGGCGCTGGCATTTTCTGCTGATTGTCTGCATCTGGTCAGTGCCGGGGACTGTGATGCTGTTATCATATGGTGCTGCACGACTGGTCGGTGCATGCAGAAACTGGATGTGAGTACAGTAGCCACTTTGACAAATTGTGATGCTGTCATTCCGATTCATTCATGCCTCTTGTTCTGGTGGAGTCGCCTTTTTGTGGTGGAACCAACAGCCGGCCAGTTTGGCTGCCGTTGAAAGAACGTCGACAACAAGCCTTAGCATGGCATGTCAACATCCATACCCGACGACAGTCCGTCCAGCGCAACAGCTGCAAATGACTCCGTATCCCCCTCCCTCACTTTTCTCGTATCGTTTCCAACATCTTCATGCATCACTTCCTTAACCTTCATGATGCGTGATGAGAAAAGAGGAGTTGATGTGCTATTACAACAACAACAACGATGATGCTGTCGTTGTAGCACATTAGTTTACTCCATTCATTTGATGAGTACAGAACATCACCCATCTACCATAATTACCACCTGGAATATAAATCATCCCAGTGCCTAGATTACGCAGCCATCCGCTTAGTGCTGCTTAACTTAACTTTCACCTTTTGAGGTTAAAAGATGGCACCAGGATTACTTCTACCTTGTGGAACACACCAATTATGGTTTTCTGTGCCTGTTTGTTTTTACGCTCAACAGCAGCTACTGCTGTAGCGCATCTTAGCCATCTGTCCATCACACGGGTGGATCAGTCAAAAGCGGTGCAAGCTAGAATCACCAAATCTTCGCCGTCGGCTTCCTGGAAGACTCTAGTTTCAGGAACCGTAAAGCTTTTCCATAAATTTGAAGGCAATCACCCCGAACGACAGCGCTAAATGAGAGGGGGTAGGGAAAATTTGCGACTTCCAGCCGATACGGCATTGGCAGAGCGAGACAGGTCACGCCCTCTGGTGAGTACAAGTAAAACACTATAGATAATTAGCCACAGGTCATCTGGCGCCCTCTGGCGACTGATTTTGTTTTACTGCGTTTTCAAACATGCACCGCTGATGCGCGTTTCCTCTTTGTGTTAGCTGGGCTTTTCTTGTTCATTTACCAGCGTGTGTGAAACAGACAGGCAGACAGACCCATATTGCAGCATATTAGGACAACCACGTAATAGCAGTACAATACTGGACTTTCATCATTCCAGATCATCTCACTTTTGCTGTGGAAACCACAGGCCATACTTTATTATTATTTTTTATTTATTTAGTTCTTTATTTATTTAGTTACTACATTCACTGCAGTAATTTCGTATTCGAGTTAAATCAAGTTGCGACATTTTTTTTCTTAAGTGCTGACTAATTGCTCAGCATAAGAAGGGTTTGTTTGTGGCAAACGTTTCCGTCATCGACATAGTGATATTTTTAAATATGTAGAAGCTGATATGCTGTTGTAGCTGGCTGAGGCAGATTCAGTGTCTCAATGTGCCTTTGGACCTAATGGCGTTATTGTTACTTCCGCAACGGGTGCACTGCAAACTGCCTAATGACTGCAGAGACGGTCAACTGAACACACTTTGGTCTTCACCGGGCCACATTTTTTTTTTCATATACTCAAGACACTGTTCAACAGTTGTCTGTAGTGACTTATGCACTGCAACTTTTTCATACTTATAAACTGGCGTTGCTCACTTTTGTTTTTGCGTTTTCATACAACTATTTATTTTGTCATTTTTTGATGTTTATGTTGCACTACTGTCAGACTTAATTCAGAGTTCAGTGTGCTATGTATGTGATTGCTTCTTGTGAAACAGATCTTCGTTTCCATTACTGGGATGGTTAAGCAGTAATAGGACTTACATAAGATTAGCATTCGCTACATTTCTTCAGGGACTGCCTGTATCAGTACATAAATGAATGCAAAGAAAGGCTACTGTTGCTGTTATCTAAGCCCAAATTAATTATAATTTTAGCTTTTATACACAGTTAATTATCGTTATTATACTTATAGTTCAATAAAAGTCTATAGTTTTTGTTCAAGATATGGGTTTTTGAATTTTGACTTGACAAAATGGTCTCACTAACAACAATGCGAGTTGCATTATCGCAGCACTGTCTTTTGCCTGATATCAAGAATGTGTCAATGCTTTACACCATAAACTGATGTTTTACGAAAAATACTTAATTATTGACTCATGGTGACCACTCTCCGGACACTGAAATTCCCTGACAATTTGTTACTCCTTGCCATTTTCCAGACTATTTTGACCAGATAGTTTTCTTTGCCAACTAAAATATAATTAGACATTAGAAACTAAAATATAAGCAACATTCAACAATAAACGACATATAAAATTGGTGTAGAGAACTAAGTGAGTGATATTAGAAGACATGTTGACACAGTAAAGTTAGGACAGTTTTTTTGGCAACTTAACTGGACTAGATTTTTTCCCTGACAGATCTCTGAATTTATTGAAATACCTGACATTTTCCTGACATATGTGAAATTCCCCGACATTTTGAGGTTTTCTAGGCAAGTGGTCATCCTGGTATATGACTATTTTAATCTGTTCTGCTTGCGATACCACCCAGAATGGTAGTTTCCGGAAGGATTATATTTTGGTGGCATTAATTCATTTTCCAGCGTGAGATTTATAGTTCAGGAGCCCGATTCATAAACATTGTCGTAAGGCATGTCATAAAATTATCATAACTAAGTATTTAAGATATCATAAAATTATCTTACGACATGTCGTAAATGAATTCACAGAATTTATCTTTAATGATCGTAACTTTTTTCACAAAGGCGTTTTGTTGTCATGGTAACTATGGTCGTCTGTGAGCCACTGACTAGTCAGTAAGTAAAAGTGGTCGTTTACAGTTAAATTTGTAATGTTTTAATTTAGAAATTTTTAATATTTTGACTACACAATTCCGAGTACATGGTGTTAATACAGGTGCTGATTTATTTTTATTTGTTTAGATTTTTTATTTATTGCATGTTTTGAATTTATTTAATTTTTTTATAGTAACATTTGCTAGTTTTTAAGAGACAGTAGGCCTGTTGAAAGCTGTATGAGGGTGGGAGAGGTGAAGTATTTGAAGCATTTCTTGGCCGTGGCACGCTCTGCTGCAATCACTAGACAGCGCATGGTAGCGATTGGCTGCTAGCGAATAGCAGAGATAAATGCGTTTTCTTTCCATACGCATTAGCTAGACTATTTACCTACTAAAGGAAATAGTTCTATAGGACCTACAACGAAAGAAAACAGCCTGCACCAACCACCGACGGACAGCGGTAGACTATGCAGTTTTATTTTGGTATTGTGGTACTATCAAGTATCGGGATATTTGAGTCATTATCATTAATTCATTTTT
>Ga0209367_1001095_pt1 | contig 31824 bp, 23 predicted proteins | sample WorMetLIZISLAND2_FD_187412 | JGI IMG/M metagenome (GOLD analysis project Ga0209367, IMG submission 187412) | Marine gutless worms symbiont microbial communities from Max Planck institute for Marine Microbiology, Germany - Olavius geniculatus... ...
ATCAAGACTCACTATTAAACGTCTGAATGCAACATTGCAATTGGCTAACACCCGTGATATCAAGACTAACGTCGACTCTCTGGTTTCTGCCAAATCAGCAGTGAGAGTTAGTCGGAGATGGGAAAAAATCTGAAGTTCTAAACTACTGTGAATACGGTAAAAATAATTTCCGTTATTTGTAGGGGCCTATTAATTACTGCATTTACTGCATTTTGTCGTCTCTAAAAACAATGCGGCCCATCGACTGAGTGATATCTTGCAGTGTGGCCCGCACCCCCAAATGAGTTTGAGACCCCTGCTGTAGAGTAACTTAAACTTCCCTGACTGTGATGGGGTGAAAATATTGCTCAGCACAACAATGCAGCTAGCTCATACTCTTTGATGTAGACTTTGGGTGAGATCAACTTTTGCTGAGACTAGTCTAAGGCCAGAGTTCAGTCTAAGATCAAAGTCAGGACCGAATTTTTCATATTAGGGGACGTTGTGTGTCTGAGATTTTAGTCTAAGACTTCCATCTCAGTCTGAAGTCTCGGCAGAATTTGACTTCACCCATTGTCATCTGTGGTTTGTGGTGTGGAAAAACTGGCTGATTTGTGGTAGGTACAGTGGAGTTTATAATGGACAAGAGTGAAATGTTCTACTTCATGGAGATGAACACTCGTCTACAGGTGGAACACCCTGTCACAGAGATGATTACTGGCACTGATCTTGTACAGTGGCAGATCAAGGTATTACAGCCAGTAGTAATAGCAGTAGTAATGGTGGTAGTAGTGCTTTCTCTCTGTCTCATTCCCAGTCAGGGGGGAGGTCACCACCTGCCCCGATCCATTCCAGAAAGTCCCAAAGGCGTCGAGGGTCCGCGTTGAATTTTCTTCCTGGCCTGACGTCCCTCCGGGCCTGGTCGTGAGCTGGGCACTGTAGCACCAGGTGTTCTGCTGTCTTGCCCAATCCGGTGAAGATATCTTGCCAGCAACGGAGAGTGGCCAGTGCGTAGCTGGACCACCATCATGCACTGGTCCCTGGTCCACTCACATTGCCAGCGCTGGAACTGATTGACACTGCCAGCGAGCACCCTATGGCATGTGGGTCATTGAGATGCCTGTCATCAGCGATGCTCTGTTGATGCCGTTTGACCACCGTGCAGGCTGAATTGAGATCCATGGGAGCCGAAGACTGTGGCAATGTGGTGCCTGTCTTGGCTTCAAGGTCAGCTTCTGTGTTACCTTCCAGGCCCACGTGTCCCGGGATCCACTGGACGTTGACTAGGTTTGATGAACCAACAGTTGCGAGAACCGTCCAGATGGAGCTGCATGTGATGTCTGTCCGCCGAGCTGGACCTTGAGCAAGGCGTTGGATTAACGACTTGGAATCAGTAAGGACTCTGATGCCCTGATGAGCACTGTAGTCATGCAAGGTGAGGACTGTTTGTAGACCGGTGAAACAGGCCATAGCCTCGGCCCTGAACTTACCATGACCTGCAGGACAGGCATCGGTCACCCAGAGAGTACCTTAAACAAAGATGGCAAAGCCAGCTTTACCATCACCGTTGCAGACACTGACTTGTAGTAGTAGTGCTAGTCGTAGTCATAGTCGTAGTCATCATAGCTGGTGTCATCATCACTGTCAAATTGGCTTATGCGACTAAAGCTTCAGCTACTGGTACGACCTTTGAGATGCTTTTGAGATATCAGCCAGTGTGTCTCCTTAGGCCTCTGGGAGTCAAACCTATGACCTCTTGATTGTAAGTTTAACATGTTACGTAACTTATGTCTATGTTTGTCACTTTCAGCTGGATTTGCCTACTGAGAAGGGATAGAAGGCTGAGTTGATCTATGCATTGTGTGCAGGTGGCTGGAGGTGAGCCGTTACCAGTTCATCAGGATCAGCTGAGTGTCAACGGTCATGCATTTGAAGCTCGTGTTTATGCCGAGGACCCTGACAATAATTTCATGCCGGGAGCTGGGCCGTTGCATTACCTTGCAACACCAGTGGCTCGGCCTGATCTACGCGTTGAGACTGGAGTTAGACAAGGTTGTGCTAATAGTTGTAGTAGTTGCTAGCAGGGATGTGGTCTCAACCGAGACGTCTCGGTCTTGAGACGTACTAACGTCTTGTCTTGGTCTCATCTCGGACAAAATCCTCAACGTCTTGGTCTCGTCTTGGTCTCGGACCGATGCGTCTCGGGACTTGTCTTGATCTCAGAGCAATATGTCTCAGTTTCGGCCCAATAGGTCTTGTCTCGTGTCTCGAGCCACATTGCATCTCATCGAGACGAGTTTTGTGCAGGTGTGCGCCATGCATACTGTAGCTGCAGTTAGAGCGATACTAACCAGCATGACATTTGTGGCTTAGACATTTGTTTACAGTGTTTTTACTCTTTCATTTACTTATTTATCATAAAGCAGAATTGTGTCATGTCAGTCCTTTATCGTCATAAAATGACCTAGTCGCAATGAAGATAGAGTGTTTGATGTCAGAATGAATACTATCGGTCAAATGTAGATGACATATAAGGCTATAATCAGCTGTACATTACTAATTTCAGTTGCTTGCAAATTGCGATAAACATAATGGCTCATGTCTACGGCTCTGCAGTTGCAATTCTTTATGGTGCGAGCCGTTAATTATTCAGTGATAATTGTCAAAATAAAGTGCAGAAATTCACAATATCACAAACAGAAAGCGCTTACCATGGTGTGAGTTAATTAATCCATATAATTTTTTTCATTGTCGATGTGTTTCACCATACGTCATGGAAAACGTCTCGGCGAGACGTTGAAGCTCCCGAGACTCTCGAGAATCTCGCGAGCTTTAAGGTCTCAGCCAGCATCTCGGAAGATGCAACGTCTCGGTCTCGGCTCAGAAGGTCTCGTGCACATCCCTGGTTGCTAGTAGTACCAGCAGCAATACCCTGCCAATAACTCTTTGCCGTTAGCCAGGCTATTGCATTACCTCGTAATACCAGCATTTAGACCCGATCTATGCGTTGAGTCTGAAGTCCAATAATGGTTGTGCCAGTAGCAGTAGCAGTAGTAGGACGCTGAGAAGAACGTCATGTCAGTAAGCACTTGTAAGGGTGCATTTCCTCACCTAGGTGAAGACTACTGTTCCATCGTTGCCCAGTCTACTATGAGTACTATACGGATTATTACTGTATTGGAAAATGATCGTATATTTGCACTTTTCTGTTTGCAAGTAAGGAGTTCTAGAGGTATGGAAGGATGGACGTTGGAGCCTGTTGTGACGATGACATGCTACAGTATTGTTATGTGGCACAGGCGATGAGGTGAGTGTGCACTATGACCCAATGATTGCTAAGCTGGTCGTGTGGTCAGAAGATCGACAAACTGCCTTGCACAAGTTACAGCAGGCTCTCCGGGCATATAACGTGAGTATACACATTAACTTCGAACAGTTCAAGTGGCTGCTGAAGACATTTTTGTTCGGTTGTTGAGAGCGCAGCACATTGTGGCTAACTGTTAAATTGCGCCCATTATGTCATCTTACTTATTTATTTACTTGCTACATGGTGGGTGGGCCAAAAATCTGACTGTTTTTCAGCGACTTCATGACGGTTAGTGGTAGACACACGTATGGGATATAAAAAAGTTTTAGAATTTTGTCTAGAAAAATTATAAAACTTGCATATGAGTGCATTTAAATATTTGTTGCCTAATTTGCATGAAGCACTGCTACCCTGAAATAATGCTGAATTTGATAGTAATGCATGGATTTAACTGTTTTCGTTTATCATACAGTGAATTAACACATTAGTTTGGATTAAATTTAACATGAACACCCTTTGCCTTGATAACATGATCAGTATTTTTGGCAGTCTGGTTTTTTAGCCTGCCATGTACTACTGTTACTGTTGCACAATAATCCAATGATTTTGTTATGTGATGATGCATAAATTAGCTGCTGTGATGTGTAAATTAGCTCTGCATTAAAATAACAATAATTCTAGCGGTAGATGGGGCGATCTTGCTGTTAGCACTGGAAAATTGCTAGGGGTAGATCGGGTAGACACATTATTGGGTAGATGGCAGAACTTATATTTATGGTAGACATAGAAGGCCTATGAACCATGCCATGACACTATCACATATTTAAATCAGGCTTATTCAGTGTTATATTAAAGGTCCATGGCCACGGTCAAACTCACTCGCACAATTTCTGTAGATTTAAATTAGACATTTAATCTCGCATATATAACATGTCAATTTGAGCTTCATAAATATATGAAATTAATGCGCGAATTCAAACGAAATGCATCATTACGTTACGTTATGCGAAATATTCTAATCTATCAGTGCCCGCAGTGACGTCATGACCCTAGCCCATATAGATCATGAATATTAATGGCTAGCCGACGACGTCATCATTCTAGGCTAGGCCACAGCCTATAAACGTCATGAATAACGTCTACAGGCTAAACTCATGACGTCACCGCAGGTCATCATGGTGGCGCGTTTTCTGCGTCGTTTTCATACATCGTTGACTTCAAAGGTAAATTTTTCCGTGTTGACAGAACGCTGGGCGCCGATATTGCTGTCAAAGTTATCATAAAATTCTGCACTTTCAGGAAAATGGATAAAATGTATATGTTAATTTTGGTGACCACGGACCTTTAAAGTGCAGCTCAAACCAAAGCTGTTTTTGTTGTAAAAACTGTGTGTCTCCGAATGAATTTCATTTAATGTATTGTAATTGATAACAAAAGTGCCTGATTTCAGTTATAATTATTACTGGCAATGGAGTGAAAAAATGTGGCTGCATTCTTACATTAATAACGTGATAAATGTAATCAGATGAAGTGGTGATCTACCGCTAGTAATTTTCTGCTCAGTAGTGCGAGATCGCTGATCTACCGCTAGCACTGACCTTAAAATAATTCTAAGCGCAGTTGAAGCTGATATCATACAATAGATAAAATTGTCTATTTCTGTTCGTGTGGCTTAGTTCACATAACATGTTGGCATAGTGTGTGATTGAAATAATTAATTGCGTCACTATTGCAATTACAATGAATTAATCATTGTGTAACTCTAGTTTATCTGTGTGAGATATCTCAGGTGTCAACACCAACATTTAGTTTCATGGATCTCTTGCGTTTAGTTTTTCTGCATGGCTCTTTGTGGTAAAAATGTAGACCCTGGTGCAAATTTTTTGACGTTAATGTACAAATCCTACCTCAAATTCAGCATTACAGTGGTGTGCAGTTTTGCACCAAGTGAACTTTTGAAGGTCGCAGTGCCATGAAGAGGCTCTTGCAGGTCAGGAAATGTTGTGCCGCTGTCCAACATTTTTTGGCCTGTGGGGGACCCACAGAAAGGGGTCCCCTGTTTAGCCAAACGTGCTTAAATACACCTTTATGCCTATGTGGTAGATCGTAGGTGTGAACACCAATATTCAGTTCCTGGACAGGTTGGCTGGTCATGCAGAGTTTCGTCTGGGTCATGTACACACCGGTTTTATAGCCCAGCACACTAATGACCTGTTTCCACTGCAGCGCACTGTACCTAGTGACATTGTATGCCAAGCAGCGGTCGCTGTAGCTTTGATGCAGGCTCAGACAAATGCCCTTCGACCTTCCACTGGTCAGTTGGACTGTATATGCACGTCGTATTTATGGCTGTTTTCATAGATCACCATTTCGTATTTTTGAGTTTTTATGATCAGATATTATGCCGTGCAAGAGAATTTATAGCTAAAACAGTGTTGTTGACTTTGGCTGCTGAATAGTGAACACGTTTATTTGCCTTTATGCATAAACAGAACTTTACACAGAAAGTCGGTATAAAACTGATGTGCAACTAGTAATTTTTTGTAAGATTTTCCAAAGTTTTTTCTAAGTCTCTCTAAGTTGATTTGTTCAGAGCTAAAACTGTCAGGTTTGTGAATTTGAAGGGATCTTCCATACCTGCATCTCAGTCGTTTTTTTTTCAATGCCAGGAAATTTTTGTCAAGACCGTGTTTTTTTTATCTTTTAGGAGAATGTAGTATTTCTGTGCTTGTTTTCAGCATTTTTACGTCATATTTCATCGTTTTGTAGACATATTTTCACCATTTGTTCATGGCACCGAAACTCGAATCAATCACTTGCATAGTCATCAGCTTCACTTCACAGACTTGCCCACAGGTGAGCTTATCAATTTTTCTCAATTTTTATCAATTTTTTTTTTACTTTATCAGAATTTTTGTAATGGTATTTTCTTCCGTTCTTTTTACGTCAACAACTTAGCAGTGAGTTTTTTTTGTTTCATGCATTTTTAGCTGTGTAGCCGAATAGCGGAATATCAGTGCAAAATGCATGTCATGCGTCATATTTTTTAAAACTTTTGCCTAAGCATTTCTTAACTGTTGCCTAAGTTTTTCTTACGATTTTTGTTCAACAAATGTGTTTTTTCTCGAGATTTTTAGAAGTCTGATTTTTTAACTTTGTCGTAAGTTATGATTGTAAACATAAACAAGTTCTGTTTTATGTGCAAAAATTGCAATTTTGTTACGATGGTTGTATTAACCAACGATAAGCACTGTTTGATTCACAATCTGAATGGAGAAACACTGGGCTTTTGAAAGAATTTTGAAAATGTTTTCAAATAAATGAACACATGCATAGCATGAATGATTTACAGCAGATGTAACATGTAATTTGAGCTAAGCTCACGAGACGTGCAGCAGCCTTAGCAGTTCCTCTTCACAGATTGTTCACGTCTATCTCCAGCCATGTCGGTGCAGTTCACTCTTGAAATGTGCGCCACAGCCAAAAATTGCAAAGAGAAATATAACACTTATTTAGGGGGTTCAAGGACATTCAAGGTCTTCGTTGTTAACACTGTTAAAAAGCTCATAACTAGTGCTTGTTATGACAAGCAGTATGTCTATGTCTATCTGAAACTGTTTTCATGCTAAACGAGCCAATAGCGGTAAAATAATCACTTTTTAGGGAGTAGCCGGCTTTGATGCACGCCTGCGCAGGCCTCCTTGAACCTTGTTGGTTGCGACTTTGACTTCTGAAATCTGCGTTTAATGCTGAAAATTTCATGTGCTGGTTGTCTTGGTCTATCTGCAGCCATTTCGGTGCAGTTCACTCTCAAAATCTGTGTTGCAGGTCGAAATCGCGAAAAATTCACCAAAAAACCCTCTTTTGGGGGTTAAAGATCATCGATGTTGATAAATCTAAAAAGCCTGTCACCAGTGCTTGTTATAATGTGCAGCATATCTGTATCTATCTGCAACCGTTTACACACTAAACGAGCCAATAGCGGCAAAATAATGTCTTTTTAGGGGGGTACCCCTCTTTGATGCCCTCGTTCGATGGGAACCCGGGGGCACAAAATTTTGTCATGTAAAACTAGTGTCCTTGGGGCAGCCCACGGTGAAGATTTTGTGATCCTAGCTAGCACCGTTTTGATAGGGCTTGAGTGTGACAGACAGACGGACGGACAGACAGATGCCTAAACGATGGCTAAGACGTGCAAAGCGTGACATGCTGTCGCACATAAAAATGTTTGAATAGTAACAATATCCAGTATTTGCAGTTTATGTTGCATCATATTATGTAGTCCAAATGGGTGTCACTATTTTTGGCCCACCTGGTATATTGTGGGAGTAATAGTTTGAGTGTTGCTTGTGTAGTTGATATCACGTTTCATCGAGATGACACATACAAAGTCATTGTCGGCGATGAACAGTTTAAAGTGCAAGACGTTTCCCTTGTTGAAACTGACAACAAGACAATTCTATCGTGTGACGTCAACGGAAGAACAAGTCGCTCGAATGTTATGTTCAGCAAAGATACGATCCATCTGTTTACTCTGGTATGTGCTCTTCTGCTGCATTACATGAATTCCAAGCCATGCAATGCTGGTTCATTGGATTATATCGACTCCTCCCCCTGATGGGGCCCTGAGTTTTGGCCTGCCAGAAAATTTTATTTTGGTCCGAAAATTTCTCCCAAAAATACAAAATTAGGGGTCGTTCATCCTCCATTTTTTGGGGTAATTTTGGAGCAGAATTGAAATTTTGAGCATCCGTAATGTGCTCTGTTGAAAACTAAATTTGCAGCTGCGTACAGAGAATTGCAACTTGAGATACGGCAGGTTTCCCATGACATTCTGCACAATAGAAATATACTTACTTACTTACTTACTTACTTCTTGCCCCCACCCTCAGCTTTAAAACCCACTGCATCACTGCTTCGGCTGGAACCTGGGGCTACAAATTGATAGCTATAGTGAGAGTTATTTGGCTTTTATTTTCCTAGTTCTTCTTTTTTTCATTAATGTTCTGTATTTGTCCTATATGTGTGCGTGTCAGAACGGTTCATATCGGCTGCAGCTGGCCAGTGCCAAGTTCCTAGAGCTTGGAGTCACACAGCAAGGTGAAGGCACCAGCGGGGGTGGAGGGGCCGTGGCACCGATGCCTGGAGTGGTTGATAAACTTATTGTCAGTCCCGGAGACGCCGTGAAAGCTGGAGACCCTGTCGCTGTCATCATTGCAATGAAGATGGAGGTCGGTCAACTTGATTTAGTTTTATTATTAGATTTCTATGAATATAATTTTACACTTTGAGTCACAAAAATATTGTACCAAACTTTTGGCCATATCATACAGCTTTTGGCCATACTGATTGGTAAAAATTTTACGAATAGATTGATGTTTAGCGAAGATGTGGCCAAAAGTTTGGCTTACATAGTATTATGGTTATTATATGATATCATCCTCATATTACTACACTACATTACATCATGATTGCATTTATTTATTAGATTATATTAACCATGTTATATTATATATACTGTATTTGATTGTCATAATTACTAATTATATTATATAATTGTACACCACGGCTTTTGCTAAAGTTTAGTTTTGGGGACCAACCTAACCAGACATAGGCCTAATCTAACTGAATTATTCCAGAAAGTGGTTTGGCTAAAAAAACTGAGTGTGTGGGATCTTCTGTTTTGGTTTGATTATTGTTTTCTTTTCTGTTATTATAGTTTGATGGTATGCTGCTGATGTATCGTTGCAGTATGTGATCCGAGCACCAAAAGACGGGTGCATTAAACAGGTGCCACATCGGGTCGGCGAAACTGTACAGAAGGGAACTCCGCTAATACTGCTTGAAGACTAGTTCAGTCTGCTTCTGCTCCAAGACATTCCGGCCATCGCATATCAGTTTAGCACAGCAGATGATACACTTGTTGGCATAATAATCATGTTATTTTCTGTGTTCAGAAACGTGATAATTTAATATTTATTGTGGCTGGTATTCCGGCTAATATTACATTTACTACTTGAACTCAGTTAATTTTTCACTAATGGCCAGCCATTAGTGATAACCCCAGCAGAGATGTGCGGATCCTAGAATTTTGGGTCTGCGTCTGCAGGGCAGTGTCTGCATCCGCAAAACTAAGCTGTCTTGCGTCCGCATCCGCACTGCCAGCAACAGTGACAATGTTTAAAATATACTGGAACCCAGGACCAGCTTTTAACAATGTGGCATGTGCAAAAAAACTGCAAATGCAACTAGAATTTTGTAGTATTATTGTTACTAGAAAGTAGAAGCGTTACGGTAAATGAATTTGTTCTTTTTTCAGGAAGCATCCGTGTGAGCGAAAACATCAAAAATTGCTTGCGGACATGTGTCCCATTGCACATCTCTGAACCCTAGTGGCAAATTGTCAATACAAAGTTAATTATTGTATGTGCATATATTTTGCTACACTTGTGTTCAGAAATATTCAGTTTGCTACATGTTTATTTTATGTGTAGCCAGACAGTTTTTCCAGTGCGTTAACTTTGCTGCGTAGATAGATTGTTGCAGCTCGCAGCATAATAATCAAGTTATTTTGTGAACTTAGAAATGTGATAATTTATTAGTTATTTTAGCTAGAGTTGCAGTTGATGTTGCATTTGGTGCTTGGCCAGTGATTATTGGCTGTTATAGTAACTGGCATATTGTATGATCCCGAATCGTAAAAAAATTAACAATAGACAATTTCCCGGATCTGATATCTGAGATGAGGGGTCCTGTAATCTTTCTCATATGACAAATTATTTGTGACAGCGTCATGTATAGGCAAACAGAAATTGTTTCATGGATGAGAGTAGTTGCTGAAGGGTCAGTAAATTGGTAAACAAAGGTGACGATTTCGAAATAAGTGGCCACCTTTCAGAGGGTAGATTTTGTTTAGACAGAAAACTGTCCCCAGAGGTGTGACAACCAGGGGGCCATGGTTGCTCAGGACCTTCGACTGAAACTGCTACAACACAAGTAGCAACTAAACTGATGCTACAGCGTTTATATCGTGTGTCTGTATATTTACTGTGCTGTAGTCGTCCAGAATATTCTGCTTTGTGGATGTTTGTTTTGTATGAGGACCAACTGCTATGCCTTTGATGCCTTGATATTGTTGGTTTGATGCAGGGGAGGTATCTGGGCTATAAAGGAGGTATTTATTCTCCCTCCAAGGGTTTGTTGTGTCTTTGACTAATCCAATAAACCTGGAAAATCCCTCTTGTCCTCTTGTTAAGGCAAGGATCATGCAATATCAGATGTTTATTTTGTAAAGTTAAAGATATTTAGCTGGATTAGTAGTGCCCTTGACATATGCAACCTGGCGATACAAATTGTTCAATGAATCTGATGCATTTTGCAGTTTTAGTGGCATATGTAAGACTGGTTACATTTTTACATTTAAAATATAAAAAAGCATTACTACATCAATGTAGTCAAAAAGATTGCTTATCTTAAAACGCTGCTTTGAAGTTGCATGGTTACGTGTCTAAAACTGTAGTCGCTAAACCCTTATTTTCATTACAGTAAAATAAACACTGAAATATTTGTAGTACCAGTACAAGGCTTTTCTTGTATGTTTCCTCGACATGTGCCACATGCTTTACTTTTGCTTCACATCTCTATATTTTGTGCACCCATCGTAATAGGTTGCAAACTGATTATTTATGGGTCCGTGTCCCATGCAAGCTTCTAGCTCAAAAACAGATATAGGAAAAGAAAATATGGTAAATGTTCCCCAAGGAGTAATTGCTATGAAAGTGTAACCAGTGAGCCACTTTTCAGGTCAAACATTCAACCGTCAAGCAGACAGCTGCAAAATATGTCAGCACTCGGCTGACATTACTTCATCACTGTCTACATCACTGTCATTTATAAACAAAATAAATTGCTGTTTGTCAAAGCGTCACTGTGACGTCATCGGCAGTAACGTGGTAACCAGTTTTTGAAAATTAAATAGCATTTTTAGCTGAAACATTTTTTAATGCTGAAAAATCGGTAGGCGGGCATGTTCAGAAGCCTATAATTTTGTCCTTTTTCAACAGAATCATATTTTTGGATTACGTTGTCGAGCAGATAATAGCAGGTGTCACAATTTAGACGGATTGTAGTTGCAATATTTGGTCGTATTTTTGTTCGTCGTGTTCACTTTCCAGTGATGCAGTACTTAAGAGTCTGTATTTTTCATGACTCAGTCTAGAGTCTTCATGACAAGGAGTCAAACTAATAGGACTCGACTACATCACTGTCATTTTATGAGGACCAAGACTTAAGCCATAATCATCACAAGATCAGTAATTTTCGTCCACTGTTTTCTTGGTCTTGACTTTGATGTGTACTGTACTTGCTGCGCTGTTGTCTTTGTTTTTGTCATTTGGTGATAAAATCTAGGCAAGTCCGGTACATTACATAGTAATATGCATGTACCAAGTAATGGTGATATTTTGTTGTGTCATATATTATGAGGTCATCTATGACTATAGTTTGGTACTGTTACTAATTGATGATGATGATACTCATACATATAATAATCACTAATTTCAGAATTGAATCAACTCAATATGACCAACAAAAGCTAAACTACAACAAACATATCATGCACAAAAACACTGAAATTACTGCACAGTGTTAAACTAACGAAACAATCTCAACAACTCTGAAACATCAAAGGTTCCTGTAAACGAGGTAAAACAACCAAAGGCCAAATTTACAAAGCTTCTTGGGAATCTTCCTGAGATCTTCCTAATTTTTAACTTGTTCCTAAGTCAGCAAATTATAATTTCCTAAGTTTGAGTGAGTGAGTGAGTGAGTAGGGTTTAACGTCCCACCCTACACAGCATAGGTCATTTCGGGGACGGCCTTTCCAGGCGGAATGCACACAAACACAATAATGGAACAGTAAGTTTAACCTTTACAGAAACACAAAACACAAAAAAGCTAAACCTAACATTGTAAGAACTCCACTATATGCATGCATATGTAATTAACATAATGGTAGTTCTAATAATCTACTTAGACTAAATGCCACGATAATAATTTTTGTGCATAATAATAATAAATAATAATCCTCGTTATCCTCCAGACAGTCATCAGTCTCATAATGCTGTCTATTAGAGGACTAATCTAGCTTTAGAAAGCTATATTTTAATACAAACCATGCTAACGGTTGGTTGTCATGGCAACAGTGGTCGTAATGGGGTAAATTTAAAAGACACCATAAGGTAGGTAAAAACGGCGGTGAATCTAGCTTTAGAAAGCTAGATTAGTCCCCAGGAAAACAACGAATGATAACAATACCATATACAAGAACAAACAGCTGTAACAAGTTCAGTGGTAGGCTAGCAACAGTTTCTTGAAAACGATCGCCATATTTATAACGTGAAGTATCGTACGAAGGACATTCAAAAAGTGGTAGCCGGATGCAGTTAACAAACATAATATTTTGTCACTTTTCAACATTCATTAGCCCCTGCAGCGGCGTTTTTCCAGTTTCGATTATGTTGTAAAAGAATTCTTTATCTTGGTCTTTCAGGCAGCAGTTTGCTGTGCAGTTAACATGGAGGGCCCTCAAAAATTACACAGCTCGAATGCTTGATATAGAAGGACATTATAAATGTCAGTGACACTGTATTATATTGGTTAGTACTATCTTGCACTGCAATGCTGCACAGCTTATTAACGGCCTTAATTGGAATTTTGGAATTCCTAAGAGGATGAAAATTTGCTGCCGAGGAAGTACCTTATTCGAAAGACCAAGATCAACAATTCTTCTACAGTGGAATATGATTGCATCTTGGTTTCAGGAAACTGTGTGTCTGCTATTGTCCAGCAGCAGAAATTCAGGAAATCTTTCAATAAAAATTGCATTATAAAGCAGTCTAATTAACTCAGGTATACTGACACATGGCAAATACATAATTCCTGCTACAATTACAGTCATTACCAAGTACAAAACGTTCACTGCTGGAGGAATTAACATCAGCCAGAACAAAAATAAATTTGTGGACGTATCTGCATACAAAACTACGAGAGCTGTCCAACAATTAATCTTTTTGGTCACATTACTGAACGCTTGAACCATAGCAGTTTCAATGCAAATCTGGTGTCTGTTGCAAATAGGCCCTCAAATGGCAAAAGGCCGTCTTACTGCTAAACGTGAACTTGCATACTGCAAACACAATAATTTCACGCAGGCATTGCTACTGATATAGCTTCTAGCAACTAACAATTTTGCAACTAATTTGGACAGCCCTGCGCAAAATGAAATACTGCGCAAGAATCTACTGCACGCTACAAAACTGATAAAAAACTATCAACATGCTGTTAGACAAAAAAACCCCCAGTACTCGATACAAAAATAAATACATCAGGTAATACTAACATTGCTGCATAACTGGCTGAAAGAATTATGGCTGCTACAGCAACTACAGATATCCATACACTGCCATGAAAGACAACAATTGAGGACAACACTAACCATGTACACTTCATGTAAGTAAAAGCAAAAATACTACTGAAATTGTTCCTGAAGCACTTTTACCAAGCGATACACTTTGATGTCAAGCATCATGTGTGGATGTCTCCACCACCGCAATAACAACCAGCGGCATTATGGCTGGGGTGGGATTGCAGGGGGCAATTGCAACTGCCCCCTAAACATTGGGCTGCCGTGAAATTGTTGGAAAAACCTGTCTGAAAACTTTCGTCCAAACGTGCTTAATTCGAAGATGGAAAACTCACATTTGAATGAAATTTAGGGCTTGAATTCGAATTTTGACCACCAATAATCTCCTGTGTCCAAAATTTGCATCTGTCTATAACACATAATGATGCTGATAACATATGATATGATCTTGACTTTGACCTATTTGGGGTGAGCTTATGCTCAATGGATTGTCAATCCAGTGTGCTCCTGCACTGAGAAACTTGTGTATGAAAAGTGAGGTGACCTCATCATCAGTAGCAATTGTAACTAGAAAGCAGTCGTAGCCTGCAGGTACCTCCGCCAAGGCAAAGCTATTCGCCAGGTGGCGTCACCATCTTCGCTTTGCCAGCGGTTCCCTTATGTCCCCTTTAACGCAATGGTAACGAAAATTTCAAAGTGATCCAGAATCCAGGATTCCTTCCGGATCACCCCCAAAATTGAATCACTGGTAGTTTGTGCCATTCTTGACATAACCCCAAAATTTCAGAAAGATCCGTCCATAACTTTTTGAGTTATCTTGCTCACACACAGACAGACAAATAGACAAAGTCTGACAAAAACATAACCTCCTTGGCGGAGGTAACGAAATAAATTAATAACTTAGTGCAAATAACAATAAAAAAACAATGCTCGAATAAAAATGATAAAAACCAAGTGGTGATATCAAGCTGAATTAGCACATTAAAACATAAAACTCAGCGGTAATAGCACTTCGTTGCTTTAACATAACAAATGCCACAAGGTGATGTGCCCTAAAAAATGTAAAGAGAAATCTGTTGTATTTCAATCTACAGATTAGCGAGATCGGTAGTTACACCATGAATCAAAATGTATGCTACCAAGTTTTTGTTATAATTTCATTTTCATGCAACAAAACTTAATGAACAGAGAGTGAGTGAGTAGGGTTTAACGTCCCACCCGACACAGTATAGGTCATTTCGGGGACGGCCTTTTCATGCAGGATGCACACAAACACAATAATAGAATGGTTTAAACTTAACAATAAACAGAAAGTTGAACCTTTGCAGAAACACAAAACACACAAATACAAAAATGAGGTTAACCTAAAATTGTAATACTTTTGTCAGTCTTTCTACAATAACATTTCACAAGGTAGTGTAGCGACATATCTAAAACGAGGCGAGATATTTGGTGATCACTGTGTTGCATTCTCCTGGACAGTGTGTCAGTGAAATGACGAAAAATGGTCATCGGTCAATACTAGGGCTGGTAACGATTAAATTTTTTTAATAGTTAACTTTTTGAAATTTAACGATTAATTAATCGTTAATTTCAGTTAAAATTCAGTCATTGAAAATGCGTTGTTTAAACCATAATATCAATAAAAAAGTCACTGTAGAATTACATGCACTGAAAGTGTTAATGAATTAAGAACCTTTTAGGTTTTTAATGTTAATGACACCAGTCCCGAAGACAAACAAGCATGTTCACGGTTGATGGATCCAGTGACGAACGTCTCTTGTTGACGATGTATCTGGCAGAACCGTTAATCGTTAAAAATAAAATTAATCGTTAATTTTCTTTGTTAGTTAATGATTAAATTCATCGTTAAAATCCGCAGCTCTGGTCAATACATGACTAGAAGTTGTGACAAATTTTTGTAGCATACTTTTTCACTCATGGTGCGATTTAAACAAAGAAATCACACGTTTTTTTGTAAATCATAATGGATATGAACACATTACGACTATGACCAATGATAGCAAATAAATCATCTAAATATTATTAATTACAGCAAAAAAAAAACTTTCACAGTCAACACTCAAAAACGGCAAAAATGGTTTTGGGGTGAAATTATTGCGTGTTGAATTCCAGACTGGCCCTTACAAGACTAGCCATCCTAAATACTTTTGCTGTTTTTAGTCAATTTTTGTCAAAAATGTTGGTATTTGATTTTATAACAATAACTTTATTCACTGTTTTCAGAGTACCTCCAGATGGGTAAAAAACGTTGTCTGAGACATTTTAATACAAACCATGCTAACGGTTGGTTGTCATGGCAACAGTGGTCGTAATGGGGTAAATTTAAAAGACACCATAAGGTAGGTAAAAACGGCATGCAATTTCTTTTCACGGGAACTGAGTTATGCCGCTTTGAAGTCTCCATTGGCTGTAATGCAAAATGTTCACCTTTTGCATAGTTGCTATGGCAACAGGGGGTGACTGTGGGTAAATTTAAACAAACCCTTAGATTGCCTAACCCTGAAAATAGGGGGGTAGGTGAAAACAGCATGCTATTATCTTTTACGGGGACCAAGTTATACTGCTTTGAAGTCCCCATGAGCAGTAATGCAAATTTTTAATATTTGGGGCGAAAAAGGGGGTAAATTTTAAAAATTTTAATCAAAAACATATCAGGATTGTAATAGCCCTCAGGACGCTTTGTTTGAGCCATTAGCAGCAACAGTCAGTCCAACGGGCTGGTCTGTAGCTGTGCGCAAGTAAAAAAAGAGAAAAAATAGCCACCTAATAGCGAATTTCGCGCATGTGCAGCCACGCCCCCTTTGAACCGATTGTAACCAAATTTTGCATGTTGGGTCAGGTAGGCGATGCGATCACTGATGCCAAGTTTTATGGAAATCGGTTAAGGGGTTTCGGAGTTACAGGACCCCCCAAATGCCATTTCCTATACTTAACGTTCATCGCCCTTACAACAGTGTCAGCACTACCATGCTGCACTGTGATGAAGCCTTGTAAAAGTATGACCAGACTGACAGCTTTGCAGTGCGGGCTCTGGTGACAAAAGCACAGTAAACAAAATATTTTCACTTCGTTTTAACATCATTGTCGATGGTTTTCCTCTGGTTTCTCTTGTGACACAGAGAGAAATAGTTTCTGCAGAATTTCAGTCAATTTAGCTGAAAAACAAACAACAACAACCACAACAACAATTTTAAGTTTCTGTTTGAAGAAGATTATTTTCTGTAGTCTCTCCAACTTTAATTAGTTCAAAAAGCAGAACCTTTGAGAATTGGCGTCTTTTCTGTTTCCTAATCGACAGCAAGCACTGAAATTAATAATCAACTTGAAAAAAAAATAAAAACAAATATTATGCTACTACTGTGAATTAGGCATGCAATGACGTTGCTCCAAATAAAAAGTTACTTATCCCGGACAATTTTTACAGAACATTATGCTAACTTTACGCTGCTTTTCTGACATTTTCCCACCGCTGTAAAAGTCTCGGATCTTTCAACTTGTGAAAAACGTAAAGTTCTTCTCAAGCCATAAAGCTCATAAAGCGGCGTGGCATGGATCTCCATTCCTTAGCCCTCAGCTGGACATCAATTTCTACTACAAGACCACCAAGTAAACGATGCAGTGTACCTGTTTACACTTGCATCCATTGTGTCTACCCACACAGGGATGGCCAGACTGAGTTTAGCACATTAAAATGGCCATGCTGTCTTTTGCATTTTACATCAATGATTAGAATGTTTTCGCTAATCATTAAAACAACACGATCACAAAGACTGACCAACAAGTCTGCGTAGAAGCTGAGGCCTGTGTGTGGATGGTCTAACCAGCAGAAGATAGACAGGAAGTCCTGAGGATATAACGACCAATGCCACGAGACACTCGGATGCTTTGTAGAACAGCGGCAGCATGACCAGGAATAACATTATCAGCAAAAAGAACACTGGCAGCAATAGATTCACCTACGATGACAAAATGTATTAAGCACATTAGAGATCTTTTTGAGTATGCGCTATATAAATTTACACTTTACTTACTTACTTACTTACTACAGACAATAATGCATTATATTATAGCCAGGCTCTGAAAGAGACGTACATTTTTTAAACAAAGCCCAACTGGGTTCATTTTGTTCCGTTTTTTTTGGTTAAATGCACCAGGTTTTTAAGGCCCAACTTGATGCCTTTTGGGGTTTTCACTGGTTAGCCATAACTCCACAGCGGTAGAGAATGTCCCAAAATTTGCTAACTCACGTGTGTTTAAAAGCTTTGAAAATGTAACCGAAATGAAAATTTTTTTGCATCAGTAGAACAAGAAATAAAAAATGGATTAAGCTGATGGTGTGTTATTTAGATGGGTTTACCCAATAAAACTCACTGGTTTTTTCGTTATGTGCCCCAGTGTATGAACCCTGTATTACATGGTGACTGACCATTCTCTAGCACTGAGGAATTCGCAACAGTTTTAATGCAATTTATCAAAAAAAACACACAATCGACAAAATTATGCCAATAAATATCAGCATTGCCCAAATGTAAAGTTAACATCAAACAGTTTCTCCTGACAAAATCCCTCCCCCCGATAGCTGACAGACCCCCCTGACGATTGGTCAGTTGAGCAAGTTTTTCCATTCAGTTATCAGATTGCTGGTAATATCCAGGTTTTTCTGACAAATAGTACCTCTGTACACACGAAATGACATTAAATACACAGTTAATACCTATGTTCATTACAAAAATACAGACAAAAAGAGAGTTGAAAAAACAACAGTTAATCATGTAAATAATAGTCCAAACCTTGATAGGTCTATGGAGGTTTGGTTGATTCCTCCGCAATACAAAAAGGCTGACAACTGACAAAGCCATGAAGAAGGACTCGGCAAAACTTGCCAAGTTGATGAGAATGTAGATGTCTTTCGATATCAACATTATCAGCGACAGCACGCTCTATACAGTACGATAGCATACAACATAATATAACCACAATAACAATACAATTTAAAGTGAAAACAAGAAATAGTTTAGATTGTGACCAATCTAATGTACTCCTCGTGTGCATTATTTTCTCCTGTATTTTTTAACTGCTTTTTAGTCACTTTCTTTTCACACCGCAAATGACGTCATCAGTCACGTGACCATTCGACTCCCGAGGGTCAACTTTCTATGGGTGGTCTATAGTGACCATGCGTCTATCTAGCATCGTTATGGAGATATGACCATTTGAATTTCTTCCAGGAAGGCTCTTCCAGGAACAGAGGTCGGCCGTTGGTCAGTCGTCGGTTGGTCGGTCGGTCCTCAATATTACACTGATCTCATATACTACTCTTCACTACGTTAGGAACGTAGCACGTGAGGAGTAAAATGTCTATGGCACAGCAGTCAGATTACAGTCAGCTATGAGAAAACAGAAAAACACTGAAAGAAAGAAGAAAAACAGACCAGTCTAAGGTTTTGTTTTAAATGCATCATCATCACGATGTTTGGCCCTCAGTAGTAGGAGTACAGAGAAAATAAAGTACTAACAAAAAAGTTACAAAGTCATAACACCACTGGCCACTGACCAGACAGTGCTGCTCCGTTAAAATCTACTACTACTACTACTACTGTACAGTAGTACTACTGCTAGTAGCAGTGGTAGCAACTAGTAATAGTAGTAGTAGTAGTAGTAACGACAACGTACGCTGAAGACGAGTGCAGGAATTGGCGTGAACCGAGAATAGTTGATAAGAGCAACTGCAGCAGGGAAATGGCCATCACGAGCACCAACGAACGCCAACCTGTTTGCAATAAAAGCTAAAGGCTGTGTAAAACTATATGGAAAACCCATCATACAGCTATGGAGTGTCACCTGCCATATGGGATCACACAGTGTTACAGGTGAACGCACCGAAAAATGAATGATTAACAAGCAGCTATTCTTGCCAAAGAATCAAATGGCAAATACTGAATTTGACGCCTAGCACTGAACTCTCTATGCCTGCACCAACCTCAAGACATCAAACCAAACCAGCTTAACAGTGTCCTAAGATATATACCAACCAGCAATTAGCCAGTGACAAAAATTTGGCAAAAAACCATTAATGCACAATGAGGCAGTCAAAACTGTGTTGTTGTAAGCAAAAACTAATGATGATAACAAAAATTTAGGTAAATGAAAAAAACACTTCAGATCAACATTGCGATGAATGACTTGTATGACACTAGACTGTGTTATACCCACACAGTCTAGTGTCATACAGACCATTCACTGTAATGTGTGTCTGAAGTGTTTTTCTCAATTTTACCAAAATATTTGTTTATTAGTATCGTTATATATGCATATTTCATTGATATTTCACAAGGCAATGTAGAGATGCATTTACGTTGTGGTGGGATATGTAATAATCACGTTATTGCAAACTGTCTGCAGAGTGTGCCAGTGAAAGAATTTTAAAAATCGATCAATAATTGGCGAAGATATGCACAAAAGCAAAGTGCCACGTTTTTTATGGCTGACCATGTAGAAAATCACACAAAGAGTACCTTGCTGCAGTGAATATAATAGCATTCAGACTACCGAATGTTGATGCGGCCACAAACAGAGGCATACACCAGGACATCCAGCCGAGCATACGATCAGCAAATGTCTACACAGATGCAGAGACAGACAGACAGACAGACAGACATACACCGGGACATCTGGTAAACGTCTACGTATACAGGGATGGCCAGGCTGAGTGTAAAACATTAAGGCTAAGTGAGAGAGCAGTTTCGTAATAGTACAACATCATACATGAGGCTCATGTCATAATGGTGTGAACAGAAACAGAAAGCTGGGGATGGGATTCCAATTATTCCATCCACTGAAGCAAAATCGTTAGCAATCGGTAATCCATCGGCAGTGGTCCAGTTGATAAGCTAGTGACTTGAGTCGCCTCTTGGGCAGAGTATGCACTGCAGCCAATGAGAATGACGAGAATCGGAGACAATGCATGTACGATTAAAGGCAAAACCTGTTTGAAATGTTTTGCATCCAAAAAAAATATCAGCACCTACCAGTCTACTACTACTACTACCACTAATACTACTACTACTACTGACATTGGCAATGGCACTGAACTACAATTGCTACACGAAGCAGCACGTTAGCACGTGGCTAGCGAAGTTTGTTTTTTCTTGAGTTTAGGCAGCCGTGGGGGCTTAAGACTACAACTACAACTGCTGCTGCTAATACATACCACAGCCACAGCGCTGGACTGTAGTAGCTGTGGCACTGAGAGAACGGTGAAGTAAGCCACATTAGCAAACACGTAGATAATGGTTATCACTGGTATTGAGATCCAGATTGCACGTGGAAGATTTCTGACCACATTACAGCAAAAACATGCATCCAAACAGAATCACGTGTGATGCTTAGCACAAGTATTAAGTCAAGTAACGATGAATATCTTGAATGGCTCCAAAAAAACCTTAAGACCCGATGGTGCAGAATCGTTTACAAACTACTATCACTACTAGGTATCAACATTTCTACAACCACTAATTGTGAGTTATTAATAATAACAAATTTTACAACAAAATTTTGCACAGAGGGCCTAGAAAGCATGGCAATGATTAAAATAACAAACCACTACTGCCACCTCTGCCAAAACTACCAGTTTTCACACTGACAAATTTATTTACTTACTTACTTGTTTTTGAGCACAATGAGAGCAAACAATACAAATGCACGTATCCAGTTGTACCAAAAACAGAATAAAATGAAAGGAAAATTGGCATAATGTAAAATACGTTCAGTAGATTGATAAAACACTATAAGGGTTTATTGTAAATTTTAAAAACATACACATAAGGATCTTTCAATTCTTCTGTCACCATATTAAGTGAATTCCTACAACAGTTGGATGACAAAATAATCCATTCCGCAATCCCTTCATACCTAACAAATTAAACTGACTAAGTAGCAAAGAGGGTTGCTAACGGTTAACCGGTTGACCGTGAGACTGGTCTTGCCTTCAGGACCGGGCCTGAATGTGTCAGTCTGGTTAACCGCAATAATAGATGAGATGAGCCACACCAGGACACTTCTCGACCGCCCGCCTGCAGGTGTTATCAACTGTGATCAAAGTTAAGATCGTCTGCGGCGCTGTACGTCCCAGGTGAGAGGGGAGAATGAGGCTCCACACTTTTGAATGAATGGAAGAGACCATAGGTGAGTTGCTAATTAGTGCCAGACAGTGAAGCGGTGTTTACCACCCCGGCGGAACTGGTAATGCAACAGGTAGGTAGGCTATTGGAAAACGTGAGCGGCAGACTATTACGTGCATGGCGTGGAAACTTAAAAGTGAAGTGCTGCTATTGTTATCAGTGTCTGTCCACTGCAGCGGGCGGTGATATAGAACAGATAGAAAAAATTCAGAAGTGAGCTACCAAACTCGTTATTACCTTACGAAAGTTGCCATACAAAGAGCGTTTGATATCTTCAAAGTTGCATACACTTAAATACAGAAGATTGCGTGGTGGCATGATTGAGGTTTTTAAGATTGTGAATTGTATTTATGACGAAAAAGTGACGCACCTACATTACAATTCAATAAGACATCAGTAACTAGAGGTAACAAATTTAAATTGCATAATCAAACATTTATTCACAATTTCAGAAAACATCTTTTCTCAGCACGTATTGTGAATATCTGGAATAGGTTACCTAATTGGGTAGTTGATACAGAATCTGTTGATTTATTTAAGGTGCGGCTTAATAGATTTTGGGCACAACAAGAAGTTATGTATGATTGGACCGCTGAATTAGCCGGAACCGGAGATAGATCGGAGTATGTCGAAAAATGATTAAATTATTAGTATAATATATTATATCGTGATACGGATATAGAGGGACTTTTAGTGCCTGCATCCGTTTATCTACATTACTGATTACTGAAGCGACATGGATAGGGGGCAGGTGCTGCCTTGGTTATCACTTAGTCACTGCAGCGCTGCTATCAACAGCCGTCGTAGTGACATGTAGCATAAACAGAAGGAGAGTGCCCATGTGAGTAGAGCTTACTTGTTTGTAGACCTAATCCAGGCATTCCAGGGCTGGAGGTCGTTCACTGTAATCAAGAAGACCTTTATTCTAGCATAGCTATTGTCTAGTAGTCATTGACTGTGATCACCGACCATCATGTGTTACTGCACAGTGTTGTTTGACCTACCTACCTGTCTGTCCCTGTGTCTGTCCGTCTGTCTGCCTATGCATGATGAACATCAAGGATGCTGAAGCTCACTGGCCCGCCCAGCCATGTAAAATGGCTGACCATGGAAAAGTGTTGACCCTGGATGGCAGTTACTCAGGACCACCCACAGGCCCTGCTGGCATGCCTTGCCTTTCCCTCCCCTTCCCTTTACCCCACACAGTGGACAACTAGGCACCTGGGCTTCACTTTGCATGCCCAGTCAGCCGGCATGCTGCATGACCTGACATCTGACAGTCTATCCCTTTCAATCATCATTAGCAAACTTAACGTGGCACCCATTAATAAGCGACTACGGTTAGCTGGTTAACCGGTCCTTTTCCTGGCGGTTAGTCGGTTAAAATGAATGGGCGGTCTTAATAACCTTAGTAACAAAACTATCTCAACAGCAGCAATCTACTGATCACAATAAGCCGAGTTGGCCAAAAAATAAAAAAAATCAAAATTCACAAAATACCATCCAGAGTATGAAAACAGGCCGGAGTAGAAGCCCAAAGCAATGGAACCGGGATTGAGATTTGTGCCAGCAAATCCATTTTCAAAGTTGAAAAATTCTCCTACATCAAAAACATACCGGCACATAAGCATATACGCATATATATGGTGGGATGAAGGAAAAAAAATCTAACCTGTAAACAACCCTTTGCAGCAATCTTAGATTCTCCCTCTAAAAAAACAACTTAATAAACAATATGATATGATACCGTATATAATTCATATTCCAAAACTCAAAAACAAGCTGCCAGTTTAATCTAGCATGTAAATTAAAAAACAAAACTGTTTTAAAACACACTGAAAATAAGAGAAATGGTCTAAGTGCTGCTATGGACAGAAATTGCAAAATAAGTTTCACGTAAATAGGCTAAAAGAACTGAAACTTTTCAAGGATTGGGAGTAATTCTACATTGACCCAGACTATAAAAAACTGTTTAAGATCTTGAAGCAGAACTTTTACATGCCATAAACCCTGACAGTCACTTGCCAAGACTGAAATAAGCCAAAGAGACAGAGGAATAACACATAAAAGTAACCCAGTTTAAAATACATAATACCACAGAGAGTATCAAGCTGCAGACCTTGAGCAAGCTGAATGCAGCCAATGAGAATAATGAGAATCAGAGCCAAAACTTTGGCAATGGTGAAGATGTATTGGACTCTGTTTGTCCAACTGACACTACAGCAGTTGATGAACGTCAGCAGTACTACCATAACACAAACGACGCAGAGATAAAACAACGACATCATTACACTACACAACTGCATTCACATGTATGTAGAAAAATAATCATAAACCATAAATGTTTGCAGGCTAGAGATATACAATTAAGACGAAGAATACAATAAACTCAAATGCAACCATCAACATTAGAAACATACAAGGCGACGTCCTGCCCGACACAGTATAGGTAATTTCGGGGATGGCCTTTGCAGGCAAAATTGCACGTACACATAATAAATGTACAAAACATCACAAAATCAGATGCCACGGGGCTCCACTTTGGTAAACCTAGCAACAGACTGGAAAATTGTCACGCAACAGTAAGCCTGATTCTATGCTGTTTGCGTTAGCACTTCAAATCGTTTCAGTTTAGATAGATCTATATGACGTCATAAATTACATAGACATCGTATCCGCAACCGACTCATTAGAGTTTGTAAAGGATGTACTTTTCACTAATGTATTGTCTAATATGTCGAGGCTGGAAACTTTTGGGATAACCCTCGTATTGCATTTCTATTTTCAAGTCTGGTTACCCATGGTGCAGTTACAGATGACCTGGCATTCAGTACTATGATACCCTTGCAAAAAGGCATTAGTAGCCATACAGTGCCAGCTAATTACCGAACCATTACTCTTGGTTCTATACTTGGCAAGTTGTTTGATCGTATCTTACTGAATCGTTATGCTACATCTGTGTGATGTTAGACACCACTAAGGCTTTCGATCATGTACAATATTGCAAATTGTTTAGAAAACTGCTTGATAACAAGTTGCCACTTGTGGTTATCAGGTTCTTATTAAATACCATTCCCATTGCAGCAGGTACATGTGGAATGAAATGGAGCATATTCCCAGTAGTTTAATATTCACAATGGAGTTCAGCAAGGTGGAGTACTTAGTCCAGTGCTTTTTGTGTCCACATTGATGACTTAGTGAATGCATTAAGTGCAGGACGTCATCTAGGACATATGTTTGTCGGTGCATTAGCTTATGCTGACGACATTGTGTTGATATCGCCAACCATGCATGGTATGCGGTTAATGCTAAGAATGTGTGACGAGTATGCCAGTGACTTCGATGTTGTTTTCAGTGCCAGCAAATCCAAGTGTCTTGTTAATAGGCATAGATGTGCTTCCTACTGTAGTAGTGTTGATGATGTGTGTTTCTTCATTGGTGGTTATAATATAGAGGTTGTCGACAGCTGGCCTCACTTGGGTCATGTTGAAGTGACTCCCGTGGAGATGGATTAGATGTTTCACAAAGACGATGTAAATTTATTGGCCAAGTTAATAATGTTCTCGGTTGGTTTTCTAAACTAGACTGTGATACTAAAACTAGATTGTTTAAGTCATATTGTTCAGACTTTTATGGTTGTGAACTATGGGACTTGTCTGATGTATCAGTGCAGTCATTGTGTACGTCACGGCATTTAGACTTACGTAGAATTTGGAAGCTACCTTATAATTGTCACAAATTGATACTTCACATATTGTCTGTAGGTTTGCCTTCAATGGATATTTTGTGTAAACGTTTCTATAATTTTATACATACATGTGTGAATTTGGTAAATGGATTGGTTAAGTATGTAGTAAGACAAAGCGTACTGTTTAGTGGCATGAGGTCATGTATAGGGCGTAAGTGCAGTTTCTCAGTGAAAGGTATCAGGTATGCATACCAGTCATGTTAATGCACAATCTTGCTGAGTCTAATTTCACCAGGATCTGTCAAAGACATGTTGAAAACAGTATGGACCCAGAAGTCTTTTGGCATGCCCGGTTGGTGTATGAACTAGTAATGGTCAGAGACAGGCTGCATAGGCTGACTGATGATAATTTTGTGTCATTAGACATTTGCCAGGCAATTGCATCGTTATGTACGGATTAGTGCTCGTATAGCACACACTTTGTATTTTGTATTTGGTACATACTGTGCATTTTTTTCATTTCATTAGCTTTTTTCTTTTGTGTTCTTATGTACTACGTTTACAATTTTGACATTAAATAAATAAATAAATATATGCATGCAAAAAATTAAAAGTTTTACCATAAAATAATCAACCAAGGATATGACAAACAAGAACTGCATTTAATACCATGGTGTGTTGCGGCAGTGCTATTGCTAATATGCCAATAACACTTACTGTCATTGAGATACAAGCCCATCAAGAGCCACAGTAGGGCCTCGGGAAACATTCTCATGGGAACCCCAAACATTTTCATGGGGCCCCTCTGGAGAGAAAATTTCTTAATTTTTTTAAAATGGTGCATTCGGGTGTATTTTATATTTCGGAGCGACAGCAGGGCCCTCAAATGTTGCAGGGCCTGGGGAAGCTTACTCCCCCTCTCAACGGGCCTGTTGATATAGGCCTAACATGAACAATTTAACCAAGCAGTTAGAGCTACTGCTTTTAGTTTACTACTGCGGACCATTTTAGCATAGAGTTATGCTGACTGAGTGGATATACTATACATTTGCAAGCAATATTTCAGGATATTGGATGATCTGTCAATAAAAGTAAATCGGTATCATTACTTTTGACGATATATGTCGGATATTTTTGACGTCGAAAATACTGGATATATATTTCGGACGTATATCAGATATATATCAGTGATATATATCATGGATATATATCATGACAACCCTGTATATCAGTGTTTTTCAACCTTGCTGCAGTGGAACCCTGAACAACAGTGAAGGTCACTCACGGAACCCCATGCATTGATGCATGCATCCAGTGATGTACGTGATTTAGAAGCTACAGACTCATTTCCCTAGCAGGGCAAAGCCCCCATGGGGACAACAAAGCAGGCAGAAAATAGCAATTATAATATGAAATGTGACTGCTCCGTAGCTCTGAGATGGGCTTTACATGAAGAGCTATATCATTTAACCATTAGTAGGCAACGATAAGTTATTTTATTTAACCAAACATGAAGGGGCGAGGCTGTCGTCGATGGCCACTTAGCCTCAGCCACAAAGCCAGAAAATTCATCACGTGGACGCCCTTGGACATATAGGACCTATGCGTCTTTTTTTAATTTTTCTTAGCACAGTGTACAAAAAATTGAATTAACTAAGTAAATGGTCAAACGATTTCGTAGCCATAACCCTAATCAATACGTTCTTTTTTCTCTTTCATTTCCAATAATGCATTAATCCTCGGAGTTGAGTAATGCCGTGCATAGGGGCCAACGTTATAATATAAACCTACAATGCAAATATGTCCAAATTACTAACAACAAAAATGATTAAACACAGTAGATCTATGCAAAAATAGATGCGCAGAAGCGCAATTTGCTGATTTTCTACGACTTTGTCTGGCGTGACTTCGCTGGCTAAGTTATTTTTTACTGGCCAGCTGTGGAACCCTTGGCAGATGCATGCGGAAGGGGTTCCGCGGAACCCCGGTTAAAAATCACTGCTGTATATACTACACAAATATTTTACTATACAACATCTGCTCACATATTGAGCAAGCAGCGATCAATCGTACTGCGGACTCAGGAGGTTCACAGGATGGAAAGATCGGTTGCAGTATGTAGTAGGCAAACGTCAGAGAAGCAATAGCAATTCCTGTCGGCATCAGAACTATCACGGCACACCACAGGAACAGGAAACCCGGCAGACTGCTGAGTGCCTCGGTGATGTAGGCATAGTCACCGCCAGACCGTGGCACCGACGTCCCAAGCTCTGAGTAGCACAGTGCACCTATGAGTGATACAAGTCCACACAATGCCCAGACGATCAGCGATCCTCCGACTGAACCGATTTCCTGCAGGACGCCCTTCGGCGAGACAAAAATGCCACTGCCGATAATGAGACCAACAATCAGCGCGACGCCATTGTGCAGGCCGAGGGTGCGCTTCAGCTGCACGATCTCCAGCGAGATTCCCGGCGGTGGCTCGTCTGCCATCACCATCCCGCTTCCTTCTGCTCCGTTATCTTTTGCTGTATTCAGCGACGAACGTGATTTGCTGGCCGATGATACAGCAGACGTCATCACAGAACATCGATATTGAGATCACCATGTACACAGACAGCATTTACGCCGAGCGCAACAGACAGGATTCGGCGAACATCTGAAATGACTACAATCGTTTATAATATAAATAAATGTACAAAACGTCAGTTTACACACTTGTTAACGGCAACATTTAAAAACTGACAAAAGGTGATATTGCCGGCATCACACTGACTGTGTGTCAATGTGCTGCTGAATAATATCATCTTTTGTAATTTTTGCTGTTTTCAATGTGCAAGTCCTTAAATGTTGCCGTTAACAAGTGTGTAAACTGATGTTTTGTACATTTATATTTGCTGTTTTATTACTAAAATACTGTTTTCCTAGTGGTGATCAATTACAAAGATATTGCGCTTAAGATATTCCTTACAGTAGCCAAGCTGCTTATAACTGTTACTTACTATCTAATGGTGTGACTGAACAAATCAGATGACAGCATCAGGCATGACGTCACCGCTGGCCTGCATTGCTGACAATACTAAACAAAATTCCTTTTATACCCACAAGATGGCCATATAAATAAACAAGCTAATATTGCACGCATCTCCCGCTTAACATAGGCCCGGAAAACACTTCAATAATGCTAATTTAACTAATCATATTATTGCAGTTATTGGACCGTTGCGTAAAATGGCCGACCAAAAACGTCTATAAAGTCGAGTCAAACTAAAGTCTGAGCTCATCTCATAGTTAACCAAGTTCTAGCCAATTTTTGACAAAAATTCTACAAATTTTGTTACCAAGGCAACGAAAGTCAACCATGATAAACTTACTAAAATTATCTATTTGCTCTACCCTCAAAACCCCTTGTTAGATGCAAGAATCTCGGAGATATCTCGTACATATGTCGAGTTATGACCCATTTTGTCCCAAATTTCGTTTCCACTGCAACGAAAGTCAGTAGGCTTAAGATTCGATTGGCAGCATTCGCTGGCCCATATCCGAAAACCCCCATATAGACACAAAAATCTCGTAGTTATCTCTTACACAAGCCGAGTTATAGCCAATTTTGTCCCAAATTTCATTGCCATGGCAATGTGGGTCGGTCAGGGAAAATGTGATTGGCAGCATTCAATGGCCCATCCCCAAAAATCCCCATATAGATGCAAAAATCTCGCAGCTTACACAGACTGAGTTATAGCCAGTTTTGTCGCAATTTTGTTGCCACGGCAACGGGGTCGGTCGGCGAAAATGCAACTGACAGCATTCAATAGCCCATCCCCGAAAACTCCCCTATAGACGCAAAAATCTCGCAGATATCTCTTACACAAAACGAGTTATAGCCATTTTTGTCCCAATTTCGTTGCCATGGCAACGAGGGAGCGTCCGGGGTAAAATTAAATGACACCATTAGATTGGCCATCCCCAAAAACCATACCCTAGAACCAAAAATTACAACTCTACCTTATACACAGCCAAAGTTATGACCATTTTAAGAACTGTTTAATTTTCCCCATAGGCTCCATTGTAATTTTTTTGGAATTTTTTGAATAAATACGTTAAATATTAATTTAAAAATTTTTTAACCCCAAAAGGCACATCCTTGCACGAGACTGCGTCGTTTGAGTCATCGCACGCAAAAATCCGCCGAAGGGTCTGACCTATAGGTGAATTTCTGTAAAAAAGGTACATGTACAGCTACAAAAATTTTTTGCGCATATTTCACCTATTTGCCGAAAAGCCCCCCTTGTGCAGATTTACATGAAATTTTGCATGAGGGTCATCTAGCCGACGTAATCAACCGTGCCAAATTTTATCTCAATCAGATCAGGGGTTTTGATTCTGTAATGGGTCGAATTTTTGGCTTTCCCATAGGAAAAAAGTCGCCGTTAACACATGGCTAGCCTGTGATTTGCTGCAAAACCAATCGCTAACAATCTCCCTAGCTTTCCCGCAGCGGTACTTCTTGAAAACACATTATTTGTTTAACTTTAATAATTTATTTGTTTACATAACTGTCATAGAATATCTAATGACTAAACACAAAACTGGCGGAGATTCTCTTATGAACAGACGTAGGCAAACTACAGTCTGTAAATCTTTCGTAATCTCCACCCTTTCGTCAACGTTGATCGTAAACTCGTAGTCCACAAATGACAGTCCACACCCCAAAATTTTGGCCAATGGAATGGAGCTGTATCAATCTTTGTCGCTCTTTGGGCCTTTTAAGTTTTAAGTTACAGCGAGGTTATATATTCTATGCTGCTTTGCATGGCAACGAATTACGAAGTTAATGTTTGTTTTTCTTTCTAGGAAACATTTGAATGTGTAAAGATGACTATACATCGTAGATTTAAGACGGTTCTGCAGAAAACGCCTACCGGCAACGTGGTGAAGATCGTTCGCGAGCACTACGTGCGTGACGACATACCATGCGGCCATCCGTCGTGTGGCGCGTGTACTCAGGACGACGGTACCGGCAGACCGCTGTTGTCAGACAAACCCACGCTCTCAAGCGTTCTGTGTCCATTTCCTCACTACATCATACCCGACACCAATGTTCTCTATGGAGCGGTGTGTTGTTGTTACCATTGCGTACAGAAATTGCTGCTTATTTTGTATAACTGCAAGTGTCATTGCTGAATGAATGAATAAATGAATGGTCAGTGCTAGCGGTAAATCGGCGATCTCGCAGTAGAGAGCAGAAAATTACTAGCGGTAGATCGCCATTTACCTAATTACATTTATCTCATTGTTAATGTAAGAATGCAGTCACATTTCTTCTTCAATGCATTGCTAAGACTGGTTAGAACTGAAATGTTATCAATTACCAAGCTTTAAATAAAATTTATTTAAAAGCACTATAGTTCTAAGTCTGTGTTACAAAAAAAAACAACTTTGGCTCGAGATGGACTCTGATATAATACTGAATAAGCCTGATTTAAATACGTGACAGTGTCGTGGCATGGTTTGTAGACCTTCTACGTCTTCCAGGCATATAAATTCTACCATCTTCCCAATAATGTATTTACCCGATCTACCTCTAGCAATTTTCCAGTGCTAGCAGCAAGATCTCCGATCTACCGCTAGAATTATTTTAAATGAATAGACACTAGTCAGGAGTCTTACTTGTTGAAGTTTGACCATACTTTGAAAAAGACGAAGAGATTGTCACAACTTCATTTTGAGCACATTGTTTACCGTATTTAAAACGAAGATTATATCTGCCATGAAAATTCACAGCAGATAGCGATAATCAACTAGTTACTTATTTTCCGTGAATTTTCAGGGAAGCATCTTTTTGCTTTTTGGCTATATGTCGTGAAAATGTATGTATTGAAGCATATACATTAAAGCTAAGGAAATAAACGACTAAGCACACAATTAATTATTGACGTGTTACAGCTATGCTGTGCATCTGTTTGTCTGTCTGTTAGTTTAAACCAGGTGGGAATTTTAATGCTGTTTTGTCGCAAATTGTCTGCCACGAGCGCAAGTCTGGCAATGAAAGAATTTTGCAAATCGGTCAATGTGGGGCAAAAATATAGACAGACTCATTGCGTACAGTTTTGTAGGTTTCACAAATAGTATTGTTTAGGGTATATTTATGATGTTGTAATTGTGTTTATTATTCATTTACTTTCATTTATGTTTGTGTTATTTCTCTTTCATATTCTAAATA
>Ga0209367_1001096_pt1 | contig 31817 bp, 20 predicted proteins | sample WorMetLIZISLAND2_FD_187412 | JGI IMG/M metagenome (GOLD analysis project Ga0209367, IMG submission 187412) | Marine gutless worms symbiont microbial communities from Max Planck institute for Marine Microbiology, Germany - Olavius geniculatus... ...
CATAACTTTTTGAGTTAACTTGCTGACACACAGACAGACAGACAGACAAACAAAGTCTGGCAAAAACATAACTTCCTTGGCGGAGGTAATAACAACGGAAAAACACAAAAAAGAAACCGAAGAGTTCAATTACTGGTGTAAGTAGCCGCGTGACAGATGAGAAGGTATTGGTTAGGTGCGATGGGTTGACTGACTGTGATCGCGGCGTTGGCGATGGTGTGGCGACGGACGACATTATTCCTGCGGGAATAGAAATGAAAGCCGGCCATCGAGCTGCGCATGCAGCTTTCGTCGATATTTATAACCGCGCGCGCGACGCCCGCATAGCATTGTGACAGACAGCAAGACCCGCGGTCTGTCGGCCTCAAATACTGGTTTCGGCGCCGCATCGTGTGTGTGTGTGCGTGTGGCCAATACCAATAATTGAACCCATTCAGAGGGCTGATTGACGTCACTGATGACGTCACAGGCCGGTCGGACGATGCTCAGCTCAGAAAAACCTCCGTCCGCGCTATATGCGGCTAGGTCTTCTGGGATACCACGATGGCGCCCAAACAGCGCCGGTGTCACAGCGCACTGGCTAGCCGTCTAATGCAAGGTGAAATTATTGTAAAAGTGCAGTGTTGTCAGTACGCGGGCTCGGGCTTTGTGCGATCGACGCAAAAGTGCTCGGTGCTTTGCGGTTGGTTTCTGATTCTGTTTCTCTTTTTGTCTTCGCTTCATCCTCTTTCATTTTCCCATCGATCCTTCTTCAGTCCAATGATGAGTAAAAGACTAAACTGCACTTAGTTCCATTTGCTGCAGAGTTGCTGTATAACAAGTTCGCCAACTAATCCACAACTAGTCAAAAGTCTGCAGTAATTTCACAACAAGTTACCGGCTGTGCTTACTACTTGTAATTAACGGTGTTAACGGGGCCTCACGGTTGTATTTGAGGGACCTCCAACTCTCTAGCGCCGACGGTGGGCAAAAAAGATACTTTATAGTTGAACTCGCGACCTTTCAAGCACCGGGTGGGTCCAACATCCGAACCGATGCGCCACCAGGCCACCTAGATTTGGCTTACCGATGTCACGTGAAAAGTTGGCCTAGAATAGCCAGAAATGGCATCTAGCAACACCCTGCAGAGAGGAGGGAAACAGACGAGTCGGAATTTACAGTGGAACCCGGGAAAGAGCACTGGGGAACGGTGACGGGTGATAATGTGCGACACAGAGGAAGGACTGGACTGGATAGCTAGGCTGCAGTGCATGCAGGGTGGATCCATTATTGATGACAAAACAACGTGTGTTCTTTCTGCTCGCTCCTATACGAGTACTTCGCTGTGTCGCTGTGACGTGTACGCGCTGCCAGCAATGACTTCGTGCTAGTGAGGCGCTAAATAACCACGAATGATGAATCAGTATTCGATACCGTAATGTAAACGTGCGCGCTCCAAACTGACAACATAGTCCAAAGCCTAAAAGGGAACTAAAACAAATAAATAACAGAAATAAAACAAGAAGCCTAGCTGTCGCTAAGGAAGACACGCTACGGCCTATACAGTTCCTGTGGCAGTACTGACTTTTGAGGTCATCCAAAGTCAATAATTTTTTTTTATCTCAGCTAAAAGGGCTTACTTATTTCCTATCTCTCACCGATTTTTAGATATGGCCAGTTTTCTATAGAAAAGCGCACGTGTTTCTACCCCCTCTGTTTAACCCCAATTTCGAAAATGTTTTCCTGGCACTAAACGGCCGAAATTTTGCATGTTCAGTTTTAGACACAGGGCTAATTACTCGTGTTAAAAGGTTTTCCATAAGACTTAAAGGTTAGCCACAGTACATCCGTAACAGACAGACGGACGGACAGACGGACGAACGACAACCGTGCCATAAACGCCGTACAGCATAGCTGTAGCGCGTCAAAAACTTATGCATACAAAACAGGCTCATCAAAAAGGCATTCTAAAACTAAAAATACAGGAAAAACAAAAAAACTAGACTGTTCGCATCTCAAACTAGAAAACACTCAAAAAAGTCAAAATATTTCGAGTTTTCAGACCTTCATCGAAAACATAAAGCCCACACGTACAGAATAACAACAAAGTAACAATAATTTTGATTAATTTTTGGAAATCAATCCTTTAAAGATGTTAATTGGTAGCAGCCTTAATTTATACGCACTCATATATAGTTCGCTATAGAAATAAATTAGGAGTACTAGAAGTAAAACTGTAGACTTTCAGTCTCAGTTTAACGGAGACGATTTTAAGACATTTTTGATCGACGCGGTTTCTCTGAAGAGGTTGATATTGTTATTGCGGTACTTTGACTTTGTGTAACGGCATTCGTCGAAAATTGCGTAACACGGCACATCTCCAGCCTGCTGCAGAAGGTGAAAAATTGTAACGGTAGCGTCTGCGACCGATCAGTGTCGGGGTTAACAGCAGGGATTCATTTGCGTCGCCGAAATTTTACGTCGCTGCCACTTCCTTAGACAATAGTAGGCCTACTAGCAGTGGAGTTTCTACTTAATAGAAGGCAGTGCGTAGTAGGCCTCAAAAATTTGGCGGAAACATAGCAGCTATTCATTATCACAAAACTTCTGTTGCTTAATTTTAGGCCTACAGAATAAATTCTAGTCGAAATCTGGAGAATCTATCTCAGTGCAATAGGTAATCAGTTTCAAGCAAGCCGCGGAGAGACGAGAAACTAGCGTACAAGACACTGAGCAGGAAAAGTTGTTTCTCGAAAGACGGAAATGCTGCGACAGAATGGCGGTACACGGTAGCAGAATTGAGCGTGAATAAATTAACTAAACAAATTAGCCTATAAGAGCAAGATAGTAGGCCAGCAGTACATTGATTGGAATTTAGCCATTTTTGCTGATCGGCCATTGCCATACAGCTAAAACTAATTAATCAATCATTTATTTGCTCAATGAACACGACAACCAGTAGCCTAAGAGTTCGCAGCAAAGAAGTTTATATGAGCAAGCCGTACCAGGTTCGTTAAATGACTTGGGGCAGCCTGAGTCAACTGATAAGAAATCAATTTACACAAGCACGCTAGCAGTTTAAATATTTACGTTTAAAAATAACAACTAAGAAAAAAAATCAACTGCTATTCATATTATTGTTTGTCAAAATAAATGTCCTCTTCCACTGTCAACATAACTGCCACTGTCGGTACTTCTGAAAGTGTTGAGGAGTTCGGCAGATTCACATAATGATATAACTTATTATGCTAGCGAGTTGCAGACAGGAGGAACGCTAATGCTGCAAGCTTTGGCACCGACAATGCTTGTGTATATAGCGCCTTCAGCGAGCTAGCACTGAGTCACTGTCTGACAGTATAACAATGATTATATTCGTCAAATAATCGTTATTCCACAAATAGCATGAACACCAGCTGACAGTACAGGAGGACTATACCGTGTCTCAAAAATAAGTGCCACTTTTATTTTTTGAATAACACATGAAAAAATTGGTCAATTTTCATAATTTTTTGCATGCAACATCACAAAGAAACTCGACGTAAATGACCATAGTTTTGTCTATTTCACCTTAATACTGCCGCTACATTACCTTGTGAAACTTTGACTGTTTAATCTCAACAACGAATTCATACTGGGTAGAGCATGCGTTGACTCAGAAAATCACCGAAACTACAAAATTATTGAAAATCTGTTACTTATATAACATTAATCATATTTATTTAAAGATTGTACGTCGACAAACGGAAATGACGCAGCAAAATTGAATGAGCCGTTCGGGGTCAGCGGTTATTAAATGCGCAATTGGCGAGTGGCGTCAACGTCCACCGCTCGCATTCATGTTGGAGAAGGACATTATGAGCACATATTGTAATATACAAATGATATGATGTGACACGTGTGACTTTTTGAGAGATAAACTCGTGTTTGTCGCTATTCAGTTAATCATTTCTGAGTCAACGCATGCGCTAACCAGTATAAATTCATTGTTGTAAACATCCAAACTATGACTTCTAAATTTCATAAGGTAGTGTAACGACAGTATTAACGTCAGATGACCAAAACTACAGTCATTTACGTCAAGTTTTTTGATGTTGCGTGCAAAAATTATCAAAATTAGCCAATGTTTCGCGAAATTATTCTAAAAATAGAAGTGGCATGTATTTTTGAGACATAGTGCATAATGCTGCGTGCGACGACATCATAAGCCTACCTGGTTTGACATGATAATCAATTTTCACTGTGCGACACTGTGAGCTCTGCACAGCTTCTGGGCACCGAGAATTGAAGCAACAGCTGCAACATAAAACGTGCGCACTTCGCGCACACTCGCTATATAATCAAAAGAAACCAAATAAAAAACAAATTAATTAACAGCATCGCAATACTGACTCTTTGTAACGACATATTAACTAGTTACTGGACATTTTGTAGTTTTCTGGAGAATTTCCTTTCCTTTCTCTCCTAAGTTATGTAGTCACATAACTAATGCAAACGGCGATTTTCGGCCCTTGGATCCTGGTCTTTGTGTAGTTCGAAATAGTTATTTTAAAAACCTTCGCTGTTTTACAATATCGTACCTTTAGTGTTTTGCAATTCTAACGCACTGTTCATAATATTTTGAGTCGTTTGCGCGTTTGCTTTTGGTAATAATAATATGCCAATCAGACTGTCGGAGCCAGACAGGCAGCTTGACGTAATGTATTATTTCTCGTTCTTTTATCTTTTGCTTGCTGACGCTACGCTGAAGTTCTAAAACAATTTCCGGAACCGCACGGAGAGCTACAGCGTTTCGAATCTGCAGCTGCTTTTCGACGTTAACAGCCACCCATCGATGCGAGTCGTGTATTGCAAAAAACATTAGCCAAGGCCCATATGTTAATCGAGTTTAATTTTAATTTAAAACTAAACCCTGGCCACAAACCAAGGACAAGTAACTATGATTTCGCACCAACAGCGAGTGAGCCGCTCCGGGTCACGCGATTATTGAAGACAACGCTTGCGTTTGTACTAGAAAAAAAACATTCTGAGCACATGCTGTACTAAAGATGAGGTGATGTAACACGTATGTCTTTTTGAGAGACATTATTGCCAATCGTTTTTGTCGCTTTCAGCTAATCAGGTATTGAAATCGATCAGTGTTTCCCGGGGCAATTCAAAAATAAAAGTGGACGAGTGGCTTCGGTTTTTTGCGACATGTTGTAATATCAATTAAGCCTAAGTTGTTTTGTGTTGGAGAAAAATTTCATGTAATAGATTGGAAAAAGATAACTACTGTTTTGTAACCTTGATTCATATAAACACATGTAGCTTATACGTAAACGAATGTACACTCAGATGTATTTTAAATGTTTTAATGTATCAGAGGTCCGGTTCATTAAATCAGCGTGTGTGAAAATAAGCTATTATTGTAATTATACCGCGTGTCATCAATACTGGCGAGCACTGTAAACTGGCGCCTATTGAAAAAAAAACGGTGGCAAAACGTCAAGTACAAAGTCCATTTGTTTTTACTTGTCGTGGCATGGAAAATACTTTACAACAAACCAAAAGTTGAGATGCAGCAGATTAATGTACAAGTCTGCAAAAATGGACGCCTACGAAAACTCTACAGTTTGACATGTCAGGATGTTTTACAACAACTCCACTAAAGTCAAAATAGTAGATTTTGGGATTGCTGAAAACAGCTACATATGTTAAGCTCAAACAAATGTGCAACAATTCCTAGTGGAATTTGAGCTTAACATCTCAAATTTTACTAGGAATTGTTGCACATTCGTTTTATCACGTCGTAATTATCATGTCCGTTTTTTGATAAGTTGACAAATGCAAATTACACAATCATGATCAAGTCTACAAGAAAATTGACCTAATGCTCACGGGACGAGCGAAAGCCTATAGCAGTTCCTGTTCGCAAATTGTCTTAGTCTATCTCTAGCCATTTCGTCGAAATTCACTCTTGAAGTGTGCGCCGCAGCCGAAGAGCTCAAAAATCAATAGAAAACCCTTATTTTGGAAGTTCAAGGTCTGTCAAAGTTATCGATGTTGATACGAATAAAAAGCTTATCACTAGTGCTTGTTGTGATAGGCAGCATGCCCATGCCTATTTGCAACCGTTTTTACGAAAGGCTGGCCAACAGCGGTCAAAAACGACTTTTACAGGGGTAGGCCTACCGCTTTTTGATGCCCTCGTACGCAGGTTTCCTTAAATCTAGAAACTCGAGACCTGAACTGTTGGAATCTATGTTCAATGCTAAAAAAATTCATATGCAGTTTGTTCTTCTCTATCTCTATTATCTTCGGCGCAATTCGCTCTTAAAATGTGTGTCGCAGCCCGAAACCGCCAAAAAATCCATAAAACCCCTATTTTGGTGTTCAAGGTTATCCAAGGTCATTGATTTCGGTGTTAATCGAAAGCCAGAGTACGACTTCCTATTAGTGATTAATAGTAACCTAATCCCCATCTCGATCGCCTGTTTCTGAGATATGGCGACTTATTGGCTGAAAATCGCAAATTTTCCCCCACCCCGCTCTCATTTAGCGCTCTCGCTGGGGGGTGACTTTTTCGAATTTATGGGAAAGCTTTACGGATCCTGAAACAAAAGTCTTCCAGGCAGCCGATGGTGACAATTTGGTGATTTTAGCTTGCACCGTTTTTGACTGATCCACCCGTGTGACAGACTGACGGACAGAATTGCGATGGCTAAGACGCGCTACAGCAGTATCTGCTTTCGCGCGTAAAATAATAAAAAAATAAATCGTCACGCAAATTAAAAAACGTCATAAAAGTAAAAAAAAATACACAGAACATGCTGGACAAAAAAAGTCGTCAACAAAACAATAGCTTGTAGGAAATCTACAAAAAGTTGAAGTAGTGCAGTTCGGGCTCTAAAGGGTAGGCCTACATAGACGTCATACGGCACCGCCACAAAGCTGCTTGATAGTCATGCGGTGGCAACAGACGTAGTATATAGCTGCTTTGTTTTTTCCTGGCATTGTCCTAGCCGCCCAGCTATCGTCTACCTGGCTATCTATAGGTCTACCTGGAATGACTGGGCCTATTACCTGCCAATAATGCTTCAGCCAAGTCATGCTTCGTCACGCATGCGCCGTACATGCCATAGTGCTGCACGCGTCGCCGACTTCTGACCGCTAATTCCTTGAGCTGCGCCCGTCTTCGCGTTTCGGGGTGTAGGCCTACGTATCGACTCGATGAGTTTAAATGCACTCAAACACTGCCACTTCGGTTTAGCTATCAATTTCAGTTTGCAGTTAACCAGTATTTTTTTATTCTGTGTTTGTTCTGCTTTTGAAAAATAAAATTGTACTAATTACATTTCGCGGTGACTATTTGACCGTCAGCCGGTCAAATAGTTTACAGGCTATCTGACCGGTCAAAACGAAAAATCGCAGTCACCCCCTAGCGAATAACATTAAATACAGTATACGCACTACTAACTAGCAGAATATTATGGTGTAGTGTTTAGGGCTTAAGATTAGGGTTAAGATTTGGGTTTGGGATAGGATCAGTGTTTTTAAAAGATTTATGTGACAATAATGAACACCAAAAATTAGCGTACAATATAGGTGGTAAATTCGAGATTCCTGCAAGCAACAAACTTGTCGACTGCACCTAAGTAATAGCCAGGCTGCTTGCTAGGCTTGACGTGCCAGTTGGCTGTCTGGAGGTTCGTGATACAGTACTTGCTACGGTTGAGGTCGTCAGTTGCTCGGCTGCCGCCGTCTCTGCGGAGTTACGACCAGCACCCGGTGTAAGGTGCTCGTCGTACCGTCGCAGGGACACAGTCTTAGCCGGTACTTATCAGCACCATTGCTTGTACGTACTGGCTAAGGCTGTTCAAGGCAGTGACCGATCAATTATCCGATCCTCACAGGGCCGGATATTGGACCGGTCAACCGGTCATGACTGGGCGCCTTTGACCGGTGACAAAATTTGACTAGTCGTACAGCGGTATATGCTGTGTCATTACATTTAGTCCATTATTTGTTTTATTATGCAGTTGACCGGATATTATTATTATTATTGAAATTTATTATTGTTATTCTGCAAAATCTGGTCTGTGTTTATCTTGGAATTGTTAGATTATTGCAAAACGTGCTTTTGCTCTGTATTTTTTGTAATATTTGTTTCGTATTAAACAGAAAATGCAACACTTTAGCCCGATTTTATATATAGAAAGAACGAGTACCGAAAGTAACGTGATCGAATTGGGAGAACGTCGCAGCGTGATGAGTGAATTATATAGACAAAACGTCGGCGGCAGAAACAATAAACACAAACACTGACGAGCGACGCGAGCGAGTGACGCAATGATGCAGTGCCATAGCATGCAGCGATGCGTGCATTAGCGCCGATCAATCGCCAGGGGTCTCTAGTCGCTGTTTGCCGTCGCTCGCCGACACACCATTATGTGGCGCACCGTCGGCGTTACGATTGTGGGACGCACCGCTTATCACGCGGCCGTCTTAAAAGGCCGCATTACGCGTTTTGTCCGTCCGTCGGTCTATCCGTCTCACTGTCTCTTCGTCCGAACTCTAAAAGAAAATGCATAGAAAAAAAAACGAAATTGGTGTGAACTTTTCCTTGGGGCTAGACTAACCGGTGTTCCAACTTTCAGCACAAAGTCCCAAATATTAAGGTCAGATGACGTTAATAATCTCAAAAAATGGCTCATATCTCACGTACGCACGGTTTGCGTTAACAGGAATTGGCCTAATTTGTGACGAACGCACACGACGCCAGCCACTATACCAGTAAACTTTCAATAGAGATTCAAAACACGTAAGTACTGCGTTTGCATAGCTACTAGCTAGGCGAACGGCCACTTAGCTATGCTAAGTTTGTATGTTACTTCGGGGACGCTGAAAATGCGAAACTAGAAAATGGAGCACCAGAAATGCAAGGCCGGAAAATGCGAGAAAAACAAACCAGGGGCTTACGTGTGTGGTTAATGTGGTTACAAAAATGAAATATGCGTCTCAGTGTTGTTGAAATTCGGCTCATTGCTTCCATAACGTTTATACACTGTGTCCGGAAAATAAGCCCCTAAACATCGTACAATATAAATGACAAATATGAACAAATCTGAAAAAAAACATTTCTTACGCTTAACTTTTAATACATTGATATTTGACATTTTTATTGTACGGTGTCTAAGGGGTTACTTTTTCCTGACAGTGTAGAACTACGTATATCAACCAGTAACATTTTTGTGCTCTATTTTCCAGTCTCGCATTTTCAGTTGGCCCTTTAGTGTCTCGTCTATTACATGTACATAATTTAAATGTGGTTTTGTGTAAAACATTTTCATCGTCTGCGGCCTGGCGTCAAGAAGTCGCCTGATCGTTTTATTTTACAGCTTTTATTTTCACGCCGTGCACATCATGATGACACCTTTTAAAACATTTGTGCAAATGTTTTATCCGCGCAAACCATTTTTTGCAAATAACAAAATGTTTTAGGCTTGGTTACACGTAAAAAACGCAAAACGTTTGCACGATATTTCTGTAAATGTTCATTTTGTTCCGTTCCGTTCCGTTTCGTTTCGATCAACAGCAATAATTGTGTCTGGCGTAAACCTTTTAAATGCGCAAATAACAAAAAGCAGAGAGACATAATTATACACATTGCCAAAAATCTCTTGTATTATTCATCATACCTTTGCCAAACTGTGATCGGTTTTCAAAATTCTTTTGCTGATAAACTCGGGAAACAATTTGATACAACAGTTATTAAACTTGTCATCACAGTTAAAATGTGTCGCTACACTACCTTGTAAAGTATTTTTTTGAAAAATTGCACCAGCCGTATATCAGCGAAAATTTTTTTGAAAATCGGACACAGTTTGGATTGTTTTTATGGGACACGGTGTAAAGATTTAGTTGTGATTTAGATCACCGCGACGACCTTGTGGTTTCAGTCCAAGATCATCAGCTGGATACCTCTACTTCTCTTTCCGCGCTGCACGAGGCGACTGACCGCGCATACGCTGACTGGCTTCCGGTCTGCGAGGCGCGCGGCCGCACCGACGATTAGTTGAACCGTTCGTTGTGCGGCGCGCGCCCGCCGACATTAGCCAGCCAGCAGTAGCATTACGGAGTACGGACGAACAGCGACCGCATCATTGCTGCTACGCGCCGTCGCTCGCCACCGGAAACCCGCGTTTTGTACCTTTGTTGTCGTCGTCGCTGACGTCACTGGGCGCCAGACGATAAATAAGTAAACGACGACGACAGCTATAAAAACAACAACAAGAGGCGCGCAGAATCTAAATTCTCTTGTGTAATCTAATTCAGTCAATGTCATTGACTGAATTGGAGGAACGTAAGTCGGCAAGGCTGTTGCTTTCGTACTGGCGTCGTGGCGTTTAACCGGAAGTGTTAATATTCCAGCGATCACTGGTGATTGCTGACGTCACGATGACGTAATGAAGTGTCGGTGCCGTTTGAGCGGTTAGCGATACAGTGCGCGAAGACTGCTGCTGCAAAGTTGTCAACGGCGTCAACAAAACCGCAGGAAATCGATGCAACCGGAAGTTGATTGTCATCGGTCGCATACAATGGCGCGCGTACAATGAAACGACGTGTAAGGCACACCGATATAGCTGCCGGGGCCGCTTTGTCGCGCCCATCTGCTCTATAGATAGAAACATAAACCGGAAATTGTAGTCACTAGCAGCAGTCGAAGCTGGTACCAGTGTGGTAGAGTATAATCTGCAGGAAAGTCAGGGGACCAGCTGCTGAAGCCGGGTCGGTCGGACTGACGGCAACCGGTGTTAGTCGGTGCGAGGAAAGAAATATGAACTGGTTGGAGCTGTGGCGTCACGTGATCACCGTTATCATCATTGCAGGTAAGCTTTCGCACCTGTATATGCCAATCATACCTGTCTGTCTCGTCGCAAAGGTGATAGTGATGACTATTATGCGGCTGTCCTAACAGGCCGCGTTATGTGTTTTGCCCGTCCGTCCGTCTGTCTGTCAGTCATGTCGGTTGTCACGTCCTCCGTCATTTGAGATTCCGCTGAGAGCGATCCATCGTTGCGCGCAGCTTAGGTCGATAACGTTTATTTAACAGACTAGTTTTATTAATGAAATTAGTCACTAATAAGATTATTATGACACGAAATGACTTCGTATAGGCAGTGATGTGCAGTGCCGTTATGAACGCCCGTTCCTGTTGACCGTACTGGCTCTTAAAACAAAAAGGAGTACAAAAACTAAAATCGGTTATGGTGATCGTTTCCCAGAGCAAGAGTAACTGTCATTTTTAGTTTAAAGTGTTTCACGTCAAGGTATGTTTATGATTGCATGATTGCGATTAGGTTTACGCAAAAGTATGTGGACCGCCGCACAATATGTCAGCATTGGGTCGACATATTTTTTTCGTTTCACGTAAACTGACACTTAAAGAGGTTTTTGATTCTATGTATGCTCCGAAATGGTTTTCTGCCGGTTCATATCCGAAAAAAGCTCATAACAGTTTTTTTTTTAACTCTCTAATGGCTTAGGGAAATTCATTCGCTCCATTTCCCACTCTATCCGTAGTAGACAATGTGCTGTTTACTGCACGCTTCGTAGTCTCAAATTTAAAAAAAAAACTGCTGACATTTTCTGACCTTTCTATGTTATTATTTTTTTCTGTCGCATTAGCCGTTAATCCGGTGAGAAAATAGTAAAATTAATTACCGGTTAAACTAGACTACCATATAATTACATAAATCGAGACGCAGGTGTTCGAAATACCCAGAGTTCAGGCTTCGAGCTGTGCTACGTCTAATTACAGTAGTGATGCGCAGATGATTTATATACAATTTGCCAATACTAAACCAGTTTTCGAGTCGTCGCGGTAACTAATGTCGATTAACTTCTCGGCCTCGGCGGCTTGAGGCGACGAAGAGATTGCAATATATCTCTGGATCGTACTCGAGTTGTGCATAATTTTTTATGACGCCGCCGAAGGAGTCGCTAATTGGACGGAGGACGCACCTGCTCCTGCTGTCAGGGTATCTCTGCATGTACTAGGCCTATAGTAAAATAAAAACCAACACAAAACTAAAACGACACTAAACGTATATAAATAGCGTGCAATCTTGTTTGAGGCATTTCTGTCCAAAACAAAACTGCTTAATGCAAAATACTATGCGAGCTTTTGCTTAAGGCAGTTTGACACAGTTTTCTTATAAAACTGCTCTGAACTGCCTAAAAATATTACATGCAAGCTTTGTTTCAGGGTTACTTTTGTTTTATTTTCTCTTTTATATGTGGGCACTCTTTAACTAACGTACACTATAGAAGAAGTCAATATAAACGTGTGCACACAAGACCAGGAAGACAGGGTGTCCAAAATAGTCGGAATATCAATCGATTGAAACAAGAACAACTCTGAATGCAACCCTTTATCGCGCATTAGCATATGGTTTAACCACGCTTTCTTATTCCTGAAAACATGTTGGCTAAAATTTTGTGTTTTTTTTCTATGTGACTGACGTGATTTGTGTCAAATGAAACTGTAAGAGAATGGGAAATTTGATCGTTAATGAAATTTGCAATGTGATTGTCTTTCGTAATTCTCGGCAAAATAACTGCTTACTTTATCAGCAGATTTCGCAGAATTCACCACTGCTACGGAGACAGACTGAAGCATGTACAGGGTGATACAGAAAAGTAGCTTAAACCACTTAGTTTACCTTCACAGTTTTTCAGAATATTGACAGATTTTCAACATGCGTTTACCTTTACACTGAGCAGTGACTTCGTAATAAAGTGATGTTCAAATCACATGCTAAATAGATCGGATCTTTTAAATGTTTAAAATCTGAAGTTAACTAAATAATGCAGTAAACGTTTGAAACATATTGAAGGTTCGTAAAATTCTTAGAGCGATTATTCATCTGAATACAGTTAAACTGCTAGGTTTAACCACTGCTAGGTTTAACTTTTGTTACAGAAAGCAATAAAACATTAGGAAATTTGGTTATTACAAGCGGACAGGTTGCTACGATCCCTGTTCGCTTGATCTTTGCCATAGTATCAGCCTGCGGCCTCCGTTTTCGGCCCTTCGGGTCTCAATCTCGGCCTGCGGCTTAAATTTTCGACCCTTCGGGCCTCAACTCGATCCATGTTTTTCAGCAGCATTATGGGCGCTCCAGCAGGATTCTCAATAGCGAACGTCTGAACATAAATACATTCATAAATTTAAGCCCGTACGCCCAAATTTTAAGACCTGGACGTCACGACGTCCACATCAAACTGCCTTTTATCATGTTTATTTTTCAATAATAAATTGCGAATTGACGTCAGAATCTGTATTCGAATGTTTCTGCATACTTTGTTTCATGAAAACGTATCGTTTTGCATTATGTTAATTTCTGCTAGAGTTTTTTTGTAGGCCTACTGCATGACTTCCAAATTTTGTAAATTTTGTACACTGTTGACATCCATTTCTTTTAGCTTGAAAGTCATGACGTCTTAAAAATTTTGGTATATTGAGAACCCTGCGCTCCAGCGCTGATGATGCGTCACCATGGTGACGACGTTTATAATATGACATCACAGCTCTGCTGCTGCTTAAGAGGTGTGGCTGCAAAATTTTAGAAAAAGTGAAATTTTGTCAAACGGACGACCTCTCAGCGACATCTCACCTAGCCCATGTCCCGGCCCCGACACGGATCTGCTCGCAAAATTTCGCGGCCATACGTCGTGCCGTTTAGAAGTTATTGGCGGTCGCAACTCTCAAATATAGTATTGACATACTCAAAACGCTCATAATAAGCGACTACCATTAGGACACCATTCAGACCGTAAAAATGTACCTGTGTTTAGGGCAAAACTTCTCCATAGACGACGTCGGCCGTGCAGCAGGAAGTACTGTCGACGTAGAAGCGAATCTTCTGACGCTGTCCACAGCGCGACGCAGCGGCTTACTGCTGACCGTGCATGAAGACTAGCTCATCGAGCAGTACTCCAACTCTCTGTAGTGTCTGTCCTTGTGATTTGTTTATCGACATCGCAAAGGCTGGCCGTACTGGAAACTGTCGTCGACGTAACGTGAACGGTAGACCGGCTCTGTCGTTATGAGTGGGATCCGTGGTATGATGCAGCTTGTTTCCAGCGTATTCGCCGCAAGCGATTTGTGCCTCGATATAGCGTCCAGTGATGTTGCGAACGACGTACCTCGTGCCGTTGCAGTGACCTCGGACAGGATCTAGGTTCCTCAGCAGCATTATGGGCGCTCCACTTTCATATTCGATCTGTGCGGCGGCAGTCCATTAAGGTTGAGAAAGTACAAGTATTCTACCAGATAGACTGCTTGCTGATCGACTTCCGCGACACTGTCGACACTGAGACACGTCACAACATCACCGGGGAACATATGGAGGACGCGGTCGTTCATCCTGTCAACCATCTCGTTACGCGAGCACAGAATCGCTCGCGACGATATCCTCGGCATATCAGTGAAGTGTGACGGCAGGTCAGTGTACACGAAGTCTACTGTTCTACTGTTAGGAGACAGACGTCAGATGGTAGTTGGATTAGATGTCGTCACAGTCCGACTGCACGTGAGTCAGTTTGTCGTCGCTCAGCTGCAGCAGCCAGTCAGCGTGATATCTGCAACTTAGCCGCTATATATATTATAAAGATGTTGGCTAAGACGCGCGAAGCATTCTGCTGTCGCGCGTAAAACTTGGCAAACTTCTAGATTGACGCGAATTTCTGCTGAAGAAAATACAGGCTAATGTCGTGCAATAATTAACTTGAACTTTGGGTTTTTTATCTTCAAAATGATGAACAATATTAAAAACAAATCTAGCTTTGGTACGGTTATTTCAATGCTAAAAATTGCAAAAATATTATTTTTTTTGCTAACTTGAGTGAAAAATCGGATTTGTCTAAATTCTTTACACTGAATACGCGTGTATATAGGCCTATATGCACTAACCACCATTAGGGGCCTAGATACACAGGTGTTCGCTGCCATGCAGTGCGTTAATAGCATAGGCATACTGTACATGAAACTGCATGCTTTCCGTTACATGTCATCATTAGCTCTAATGTATTTTCTACGTCGCAATGCTTGACTGGGGGTTAGTGCATTGAATGAGGGGGCTCGAGCCATAAATTGTCGGAATAAAGTATGAAATTAAAGTTTCAGCTTATTACTGAAATAATTACACTTTGTGTAATCTTTATTATCTGTCCACTGCAATACATAGCAATGTACAGATTATACAAGAAATTTGAGCTAATGCTCACAAGATGCGCAAAAGCCTATAGCAGTTTCGGTTTAGTAGTTTAGTTGAAAATTGGGGTGTTTACGCTAATTTAATATACAAATGCCAACTTCTCTATCTGGATCGCATAACGGTAGTTCCGTGGCGCCACCTTGTGAATGATATAGACTTGTGTCGCAGTCCTTAATCGCTAAAGATCCATAAAACCCGTTATTTTTGCGTTCAAGGTCATTCAAGGTCATTTAATTTGGCGTCAATCGAGAGCCAGTGTACGACTTCCTATTATAGTAACCTAGGCCCTATCTTGCACCGTTACTGAGACACAACGACTTACTAGCTAAAAATCGCAAATTTAGCCCACTCCTCTCATTTAGCGCCCTCGTTCGGGGTGACCCCTTTCGAATTTATGGAAAAGCTTTACGGTTTCTGAAACTAGAGTCTTCCGGGCAGCTGACGTTGAAAACTTGGTAATCCTAGCTTGCACCGCTTTTGACTCATTCATCCACCCGTGTGACGGACGGACGGACAGAATTGCGACGGCTAAGACGCGCTGAAAGCAGTAGCTGTTTTCGCTAAAAGCAGTAGCTGCTTTCGCGCGTAAAAATCATCTGAGCGTCCGTGCGTCCGTGTGTGTGTCCATTCGTCTAACGTTTGAGGCGCCATATCTCCATAACGATACAAGATAGGCGCATGGTCACAATGGACCACCCATAAAAATCGTCTACCGAGAGTCAAATCGTCACATGACTGACCAGATTAATTTTTAAGTTATAATAACAGCAAAAGATGACAATAACATTGATCTGTACAATTGAAAATTATTTTTTTAAAATTTTTTTACCACTCGTTTACACATCTCACTGATTTTATTTATATGGACATATACTGTAAGCTCTCTAAATGCATTGGAGGTCTCCGTGTTTGTTTGAACATTATTTTGTTTACCATAATACGACAGAAAAAAGGTTATTATGCGGCCGTCCTAAGCTGCATTGCTGGTCTCGCCAAACCAAAGTTCATGTGAACGTTTCCAGGACAGCAGTAACCGGTGTAGCCATGTTTAGTTCAAAATGATAAGGAGATAAGTCATTCATCAGACTTAAAAACATCCAGGGAGTTGCGCAGATGTCGCCTAAACGTTTATTTAATTTTATACCTCACGGCCAGTCAGCTTGTACGTCGTGTTGCAATCTAAAACTAAACTTTCAATTGAAACTAACAGTAAGTAAGTGATATATGCGGATATCTATGCAGACGGCAGCATATTTGATGTCAGCACTGGGGCGACATATTCACTTTTGTTTTAATGCTAGAAAGTAAACATAGGCCATTAATTGGTCGATTTGTTGATTGGCGGAATGCACGACGCGTTCAATAAGTAAACACATGTTCTATTTTCAATTTGCTTTTTTCTACGTTCTGCAACGTCTTAGTTTAGTAGTGGAACAAATTTATTATACAAATGCGTAACGATCTGTAATAATCAAACAAGTCTGATGAGAGATTAGCTACGGCATTATTTTGTTATTTTTCTCATTACTTTGTATGTCGCTCGTATGTCTCTGGCGCGGCTCGGAATTAGATGCGAAATAGTAAGCAAATAAGTAAGTAAGTAAGCACTTTATTGAACGCAAATGTTTACGACCAAACATTAACGCAATCTAAATGTAGCTATATACAGAAGGCTGGCAGTAAATCATTCTTCTTATTAATATGGCAGCATGCGAATATTGGCTTGACCCTTGAAATTCGACAGTAAACATCGTTTGTTGTTGGCCGGCATCGACCACTTATCCAATAAATAGTTAACGACCTGTTCGAAAGTGTGTTATTGTTGGGGTCATGTGACCCCCGCCGACTTTCCCCTCACCCCTCCCCATCCAGAGGACAAACCAAACGGACAGAGCATGCGCAGCGACGACATCCGGCGGCGCGTGCGCGGAGTCTTCTGGGATCGTTGTGGCGGCTGATATATCCCCATGCCGATAGTGGACAGTCAATGGTGGGCTGCGCGGATTGTGCACGAACTATTGAGATCCATCCGCTGATTAATTTAAAATTTAAATTTGCAAACTGTAGGTCACGTATCTCTGAGTAGTTCGAATCGGCAGGAAAGTATGGCTGATAACAGAAGTTCTGATGTTTCATATGCCTATTTAACTAGCTAAGATGCATTCGGAGTGCTGGCAAATTCGGCCGCCCGTACTCGCTCACTGCACCGTACAATCGTGACCTCTGTTTTTCGAACTGAAAATCGACACACCGCTGTTACTGCTGTTCTGTAGCATGTTTGCATCAATTATGATTTTTATGCAGATTTTTATTTTTGAGTTAGGCCTGTCAGGCAAGATCCGTGATGCGGCCGCATAATGAATGAATCGCTATCACAATTACCTGCCCGTTTTCACTAGACGTAGGCTATACTTGACCGAATTCTGTGGCTAATGGCTAGGCTTGGCAGCTGTCACTGTTAAAGTCTAACACAAAATCGTTGTTCAAAATTGTACGACAGTTATATTGCATAATTTTATATTGCATGCTAATATTCACGGAAAGACAGACTGAGCGGGCTTCTATTTGTCTCAAACACTGAAGACGCGTCGGTATACTGCAGCGTAAAGACAAAGTAACTCTTTGCTGTTTCGTGTCAGGGCGATGGCGGATCTTTGACTCTGATCTGCTAGAAGAATCGTGGAATACACGCGGACCAAAAATTCCTTTTTTGTATCCGTACATCTCTACCAACCAGATGTTTGTATATAATAAATGGCCGGATCCCACTACTTGTATGCAGTTGTCGGTTATGCGGCATGCAGATCACTTATTTACTGTTTTACTTGCTTAAACTCCAGATAAGCAGGTCGATACCAGATAACCCGGAAGGACGAAAGGCTGAGTTTGACTTCGATGTTTAGTTACTGAGATTAACGGCATACTTTCGGCCATCCAAGTACAGTAGCAACCGAACTCGGCGTATATTATGTACAGTGTATTTAGGCCTACATTTCTTAAGGGTCTAGACTCTATAAGAGTATATTAGGTCCTATGTGGGTGTATCGAGACTAGGCCTAATACACTCTAGACCGTGCTTCGTACTGCCGACGAAAGTGACTGCAGTATTGTTTTCAGCTTCAGCATCGTCGCAATTTTTTTTCTCTTTTTTTCTTATTCTCTCTGTTAACACGATAACTCATAAACCGCTGCACTCAGCCGGATAAAATTTTGCACGAACACGTATCTCGGCAACCTCTGGAATCTTATTGACTATCAAGTTCATTTCAAAGGCTAAGGTCACACGGATTTTTTGTGCCTTTTTTGTCTGCACAATACCCATGGGCAGTACTTAACCTTGAGTGAAGGTTTTACTTTTTTCATGGCTGTGATCGACAGTGTGCTCTGCCTGGGAATGCATGTTGTACACAGACCCGTAACACGTTGCAATCATCATGTTTGTCTGAAGTGAGGTTATGGACAGCTATAACACTCCACTGACTGTGGTAAGACATAGGACGAATCACAGACCATGATATAGCCTAAAACAACTTCGTTGATCGGAACCAGCGCTTTAACCACTACATCAAACCGCTATTGGCGATATTCCTAATCCAGTCAGTCTATATAATACCGTTCATAATCATAGCGTCTACAGAGCACAATAATTTTCCAAGCAGTTTAAATAGCGGCATTATGTCGATTATATCATCGAACGATGAGACTGTACCTTATGTGCTGCTGTTCCAGGCCTATTGACGTGTCACCGCAGTATACTACGGCCTGTATAGCCTAACTATATAGCCTACCTAAATAGTCGATAAAAGCTCAGAACATTCAACGAAAATTCCACTTATTTCGATTTTTTGCGGATTAGTACTTTATAATAAATCTACACAACACCCCGGCAACAACAATCACCCCGGCAATGTAGCCCGTAAGCTTCTGTTTGTTTTTTCTTTCGCTCAGGTCAAGAGGCTGAGTTGACATAGTGTAGCTCAAAGTAGTACAACGAATGCATACAAAAAATTGAAAGCCCTTTAACCTTTTAACATGCCACGTCGTAGGTTAAAAAGTAGATGATGCAGAAAGTTGCAATTTTTTGACAATTGTATATTTCCGACAAAGGAGACTGTGGTTCTCAAAATTTCAACGTTGTCTCTAAGTCGCTTCAAAATCGGGGCTTCAGCCCAAAATTTTCCATTTCTGGACCAAATTTTCTGACAAAAAAATTGTACGACACATTTCGCACTGCCAAAAATTTGGAGTGCGGAGCAAGGCCCTTTGTCACGGCCCCACTGGTTGTTAAACAACGTCATAAAACTAACATTAATCAATTTGCTGTGGGTTAATTTTGTCGCTTTCCTGTGGAATTGCAAACCTGCAATTTGTTATCAGTTTATCGTACTGCTGGCTGTGCAGTTTATTGTACAAAAGACCACGACAAAGCGAAGCAAGTGGGGTTTCGGTCTAAGTACAGTCGATAGTGGCAGAAGGCATTAGCCGCTGAAACGTGTAATGGCTTTTGCAGCTGATGATTACGAATAATGGACTGCAGGCGCGCATGCGTAGTCTAGTCGCGGGTTTAGTCTCCCAATTTTCGCAAACTTACCACAGCATCAGTATCCCCCTCCCCTACTCTCACAACCACCTAATGGACAGGACAACGATATGCTATCTGCGACGTATGTTTCTCTGCGTAAAACAGCAAAGCGCCATAACTGCTGCACGACACGATAAGTTTCTTCAGATAGTGCATAAAGTTGAAGTATTATAGTCCACTTCCGGTGACCAAAACAGAAAAAAACTGACGAAAACTAAACTTAAAATGGCTAGACTTTTAGCCGACCGTAGTAACGGCAGAGCTTATGGTATACGGTTGCCCTCTGCTTGTCTGTCTGTCCATCACGGATGTATTCTGACTGAACTGTGCAAAATAGGGCCTAGGTTGCTATTTATCACTAATAAAAAGTCGCATATTTGTTTTCGAATAACATGAAAATCATTGACATTGGATGACCTTGAAGGGTCATACCTTGATTGGTATGCCAATCGTGCGGTATCGTGGCTAAACGGTAAATTGTAGGGGGTCGGCGATGGTACCATCGGATAGGGCGCTGGCAATTTCTTATAAACTTTCAGTAGTAATCATGCCTTCATCTGCAGCGGTTTGTTCGCAATTTTCAGTGGGAAGTTTCAAGCTATAAGTGGCCGTATCTCGGAAATGCTGAGAGATAAAGCCAAAGTTATTATCAGTTAGTGATAGAAAGTGGCATACGACCTTACGTCGTACAGATTACATGAAAATTGTTGACGTTGGATGATCTTGAAGGTCGGTACGCGCTATTGTGGCTAAACGGTGCGAGATAGAGCCAAAGTTGCTATTGATCACTAACAGGAAATAGCATACGCTATTTCAGATGAGATGAAAATCGTCGACCTTGGATAATCTTGAATGTCACTGATTATTAGTACGATCGGCTATTTTATAGCGGCATCTGGCCTCCTTGTTTTGTATGTCGCGTCATTAGAAAGCAGGCATAGTTTTTAGATGGAATTTGGTGGTAAAGGGAGGAGAGACTGGAACATTTAGGTAGTTTGTGTGCATCGTGGAAGGATAGCGTTAACCCAACACAGCTTATCAGGGCTTTACCTCATGGTCGCTAACGTCGTCAACGGTGGCGTGGCATCGCACCGCTGTACAAAAAAAAAACAACTAAGAACAAAACTGATCAGATTATTATTATTATTATTAACTTTATTGACACAAAATACAGACTTTCATAACAGTAATGTACGTAACAAGTGTCAAAAAGACTGCCAGGGTGAATCACCTCTTACGACAGCCTTAAGAAAAGAGTAAACACAGTGCCAAGGTCACAATTTCACAAAGTCAACAAAAGGACACAGAAGTCAAAAGGTAAGAAATAGTCTGTTTTCCTTCAATAATGTATGTTTAAATTATCGTCTTGCTGGTGTTAATTTGCAGTGAAAGAGTCAAACTAATCAAACTCATGTGTAAACTGATAGATGGTCCCAGTTGTTAGTGTTTTCTGTGTCGTCAGCAGTGATGCGTCAGGGACTATATGAGATGCTCAGACGGTGCTACAAGGAGGCATCAGCACACGGAAACAGAAAAAAAGTCCAGTATCCGATGGTATTAAGCTATTATAGTGCTGCTTACTTGAATCACATCGTGTCCAGAAGCGCTTTGCAATCTCGACAGTTACACATTATTGGCAATTTGGCATGAAATATTAATACTGCAGCGCATTTTGCGATCATTGCCCACATCAGTAAAATTAAAGCACTGGACAGTGGACATGGCGCTAGACATCATCCGTCGTACAAGAAGCAAACATTGTGTGGTTTTCTCTGATCTTTGTCCAGCTTACAAGCAATTGACAGTTGCAAAGTCGAAAATCCCGTGATTTTAAAGATCCTAAAGGATCACAAAAGCCAACTAACTAACAGTCGTAAATTTATAGCTTTCTGCTGAATTCCCAGCCACGTTGGTATCCGCGGAAATGAAGATGCTGACGCCCTGCTAAAGCAGGACTGGATGTCCTCATCACCAGCGTGAGATTTCCAGTTATCGATTTGTTAACTTGTGTCAACCAATTGTGTGTTAAAGAATGGCAACAACTGTGGAACCAGTGTACATCAAATAAGCTTTACAGTGTGCAACCGGTCATTGGTCGCAATACCAGTTCATCACTAAGCCGCTACGACTCAGTTTTTACGCGCGAGAGCTAGCATAGCGTAATAGCTATGGTAATTCTGTCTGTCTGTCCGTCCGTCTGTCCGTCACAACATGCATACCATTGCCCCAATCAACCACGGTAGTTATTCACGCCACAACTCGTACGCTACTACTCAGTTTATCCCGTACAGGGTAGGAAGCTGAGTTAACCTGAGCATGTTAAACGTTTTCACATGCATTAACGACGTTAATTCCCACGTTTATCACAAAAGTCCACCTTTATACTCAAGCGCAGCTGCGATGTCGTTCTGTAAGTCCGTAATTGACAAAACCCGGCGAAGATCCGAAGTGGCGACGGCCCACTGTCGCCACTTCGGTCCTATCCGGTCCCTGAGCGAGCTCGCTGGCTTTCAATTACGGCGCGATAATTGTTACGGCCGGTTGCGGGCCCGGTCGGGAAGATTGATGACACATTGAGACACGAAGCTAGAAGGCGTTGAGTACAAAATAGTAGAGGCCCGTTGGTAGACACGCTGTCCAACTTGACGCCACACGAAATAGCAGTCGCATTATCATCATCATCATCATCATCAGCAGCAGCAGCATCATAAATGGTGTTTTTTGCCGTAGACTAAATGATTAAATGCTATAACCCTATCGTGCTATCATTGGACGAGAAACAAATGAAAACAAGCTCTTAGCTTAGGAGACTCGCGCTCTACGCATGTCGTGATAGTTGTTGCGACTTACCGTGTAGCCACAATACCGCATGATTTGCACACCGTGGGTTCAAGGTCATCCGAGTCAACGATTTTAATGTCAGTTGAAAGCCAGTATTCGACTTCCTATTAGTGATCAATAGCAACCTAGGCCCTGTCTTGCATCGTTTAGCCAAAATACACCCGTTACAGAGGACGACAGACGACGACGGACGACAACCGTGTAACACGTCAATAATATCTGTCAAAGACAGGCGGACGGACGGGCAAGATCCGTAATGCGGCCTGTTAGGACGGCCGTATAAATAAACCAAATAAATTAAACAGCCGAATACGATCAAAGCTCGCAGACGAAATCAACCAAGCAGTGACAGTCGATTCAGCATGCAGTGTGAATGCTGAATACCGCTTAGTCTAAGTTAGCGATGAGGGATGGCACTAGCAGCAGCAGCAGCAGCAGCAACCATCCAACCTGGAAGGCTCGGCCAAAAAAGAAAAAAAAAGGGGAAAGGGAGAGATGGTGACATCAGCGCACTAGCTCGGTCAGATGCATTGCGGAACCACACACAGCACCTTAGCTGCAAGCATGCGTTTTGTCCGTCCAATTCGGACCGACAGACAGACAGACTATGCAGTGTCTGAGTAACTAAGAGTGCTGTCATAGCGCCATAGCGCGACAGTCAAACAGTCGAAGAAATGGATAAAAAATAAAGAAAGACATAAACACAAGAACAGTACACACTGAAGAAGCAGTGACTTGTACATGGCAGAGCCATGTGGAGACGTCTATAGTAGCATCATTGGCATGCTCGTCATCATTGCAAGATGATAGACAACAGACAAGAAAAAAATCTGAATTATAAGCATTCTTTCAAAAACCCCGACAGTGAATCACGGCTCAAACACCTAGATCTGATCGACGAAACGAGTGGAGTATTGAAGAGCCGCTGCCTGAGGACCGACAGGGACGGTGCAGTGGCGCCTGATGTTCTACGGGAAAGCTCGTTCCCACGGGTTTGCGCCAAAGATCAGATATGTCAGTTACAAGAAATTGCCTTATTTTGGGCATTTCGTGGTAAATGTTTGGAGTAGAAGGTCACTCAAGACACGATTCCTGCAGCGAGAAGACGTGGCAGACTGAAGAAAACCTGGCTCAGCAATATCTTGTCATGCAACAGACTTGCATGGATTATGACAACGGCTTCAGAAGACCAGCAACAGACAAGCATGTGATCGTTTATCGTGTAAGCTTATCGACGACGGCTGCAAGAAATTAAGTAAGTAGGTAAGTAAGCCAAGTGGTATTGGGTAGGTCAGCCCATACGGTACCTTTACGATACGAATGTTATCATGAGTTCTGCAGACCGTCGTTCACGATTGTATAACTTACAACACTTGAGTGATAAATTTGCGCCGTATGTTTTTTTAATCACTGAGTAAAACTGATTTGCGTATAATTTGAATATAAAATGTAAAATATCGGAGATACCACAAAACAAGAACACGGGCGGACATGCGGAAGCATGGACGTATGGAAAAACGACGTGATAACACAATTATCGGAAGACTTTTTCAATACAGCGCAGCATTAGGTGTGGATTTATAATTCCACTACAGGGCGATCCATGAAAGGAAGTATCTAGCTTTCTTTCATAACGTTTCAAAAATTAACCGATTTTTATTATTTTTTTACTATAGTCAAATAACATATGTGGTAAACTTGAAACACACTAACCTTCACATTCGGTCCAATATGTTGAATGCTGTCAGCATTAGAATTATACTGAAAGTTACTGCATCTTACTTATTCAAGCTGGCTAGATTTCAGAAGTAACTGTAGAGACACGCTGGGATGTGCTAGGGTTTCTAATTATCAGTTATTTGCACGCTTACTGCGGGGTACGTCGGTGAAAGTATTTTGAAAACAGCAACTATGACGCATATTTAGGGGCTTAAATACTTTTTATTGGATCACTCTGTATCACACGGTGGGTTCTGCGGTTCAAATACGTTGAGCAGCTCTATAGCAATGTTGCGTGGTTTATTAGCTGCAATTTTTTTATCGTCGACTTCAATCACGAGGCACGTACACTTATAATCATCAATCTCGGCTCGGTAATAGGGCATCGTACGGCCGTTAATCAGTCTCCAACCAACGACGACCAATCTAGTTCCATCCGTGTAGACCCGGCGGGCTATTTACCGCATGTATTTTTTAACTCGTTATGTCGACTATTGATTCTGATGCTTTAAAATTATTACGGTGGTTTATTAGTAATTATCCGGGACCAGTGGAGATTGTGCAATTTACTGAATGCCATTGTGAAACGATATATAGGCCTAGCAAAACTACTTCGTCAGTTTCGACAGGACACAGTCGTAGCAAATCTTTCGGCGTGAAAAAACCTGCCGTCGCCCTTGTTGTTAAGCTCATTTTGCGACGTGCGTGCATTTTTTGTGAATGTTGAATGTTGGATGTCGAAGGTGGGACCTAACTTGACGCACGTCATTTTGCGTTGGTACCTATGATCTGCTATATCTTAGGTTAGTTAGGCTATAGACCAACGTTTTAGACTCCACACTCGAAGGTATAATAGGCTTCGTGACAGCTTGGGGTATAATCTTGTTCTCTGACCGTAGGCCTATTAATGAGCAGTTAGTGGCAGCAGCTACCAGAGAACTGCACTCGTATAAACATATTAAACAATCTGTATGAATAAACACTAAACAGCATATTAACAGTAGCCTATAAATTTTTACAGAATTAATTGAGATAGATGTTATGACGCGTTTTGTGTTTGTCAAGTGTGGCTGAATGGGGCGATGGTATGTCCGCTAGCTGCTTTGCAGGTTCATTAACGTTTGTTGGCTAGCATTAACAATGGATGGCCGCATAATGCTTTGCGGTATCACAAGTTCATGACAATCAGCTGCCAATTTATTCGAGAAACTAACAACTCGTGCATTCAAACTGGTACCAGAACTCATACCCATACTCGTGTCACTGTGAACGTAGCGTTAATCGTTCTGTGAATAAATTAATGATTGGTCAAGACTACCAGCATCTGCAGCTGCAGCTGCTACCATGACAACGGTAATGCGACGCCATGTTGCGTGTTGCTTAGCAACAGCGCTGGCACGCATGCGCGTCAGCAGAAGACCGGATGAGGAACCACCATCGTTCTCAACCACGACTAATCACGTAGTCATGTAGGCCTATACCGAAGACGTAACGAAGACCGATAGAGACATATAGACAGATAAACAAATCAACAGTAACCATACTAGAATGCACCCATAGAATGTACTCCGCGCCAAGTCTGGCAATACGTTCGTGCTATAACTGCATGTCAAATTACCGGCCCACTTGTCAACAAATTGACGTTTGCTTTGCGGTTGCTTCAATTTTTTTGTCGTTGTTGCGGTCATTTGGACACGTTAATTGATGTTTTGACGTAGTGCGGCGGCGTTTTGTGACCTGGAATAATAGTGGACAGAACAATTTTTATTTCTGTTGTCCCTTTCCTCAAACTGCGCTTGTTAAGTACCGTATGTTTCCAACTGTATGACGTGTATTTCAGACGGCAACAACAAATGGTGGATTTCCGCTCCCTTTCCCCTCCCCTCAGATGAGCACCCCCAACACCACCAGAGGCTGTAGCGCCAGCTGTTCGTCACTGGAGCTGCATGGCAGCATTGCAAGTTCGTCAACATCAAAAAGTCACGCGAACTAAGGTTCGAAAGAACGCGATGAAATAACAGAATCAGTAAAACTGTCAATATTATGGGAAGAGCAGGCCAACCGCAATGTCACGTAATCGCACTAGAAACAAAGAAATATATTTTAAACAGTCCTGAAATCGGATAGCAGCCAAAAATTGGTAATTTATTTTGCTTCTTTGACTACTGGCCAACTCTCCAAAAGTTTAAATTAAAATCGGTTTATACATTTGTGGGCAGTGCCGCCGATGTCGTGGGCAGTCAACCAAACAGACAAACGTGGATGCAGACAGACATACAGACTCAAGTGATCACAATACCTTCTTCTTGCAATGCGGAGGGCGGAGGGAATAATAATGCAGGCGCGCGCCGAGGACAATCTTTACGGTGCAGTAATCATGGCAGCCATCCACAGCAGCTATCGCGACTATTTCCGTTGGTTTATGTGATGAATGCAGAACAGCGGCGAGTGTAGGCGCCGTTCCAGGAATAAACCAATCGACTTGGGACGCGCGTCAGCCTCCCGACTGCAGCTAATGTCCACACCCAATAATGTCAATTATTTCTACTCAGCTCTTTAGGGTGCTACGTCTCACTGCATACATAAAGTTTATTTCGGATTAGGCGTTTCGTAAACCAAGTTTAGACTACTATTTTAGGTTTTTGATTTAGGTATTAAGTGCTACACGGAATAAAGATGCTTCGTTGCAAGGATGGGAAAATATGTGTTCTTGCGTGGCGTGGAAAATGCTGGTCTCAAGCCCGTCCCTCTTTTATTTTTCACCCGGGTTGTTATTCGCAATAAATTCTGTATCAGGTAGCCATCACGTTAGTGGCCCGCATCAGTAAAAGGCTGGTTTGTCTGAGAAATTTTACACTGGCGTAGCCCGGGGGGGGCACTGGGGCACACGCTCCTTTAAAAGCTTAGTTACTCAGAATAGTGCTAAAATGAACCAAAAACACTTTATTTTAGCACACAAAAATCAAAAAAAAATTTCTAGAGAGGAGACACAGCTCCTCCCCAAACACTTCCTTGGGAGGAGGAAGACCCCTCCTGACACCTCACCCCTTAAGTGTCCCTTTACGTTCAAATCCTGGCTAAGCCGCGCAGTGATGACCGCGGTTAAAAGTAAAACGCGTAAACGCCTTTTGCGCAAAACATTAAGTGACGCCTTGAACGCGTGGTTATGCGTAGAATAACACATTTGCAAAATGTTTTATTTCAAATACGACGCAAAACCCCGTTCTAACGTAACTTATATTCTTATGCAAATTGCACTAAATATTTGACAAAATGGTTTGGCAAAATAGTTGAAGTGTGGTGGGATGACTGGTGATTTTTTTATTGGTATTGTGTGTTTTGGTAAAAGTTTCGGTAAAAAGCAATCGGCCGTTCACATGTGAGTGAACGCGTTATTAGTCACCAGCATCATGTGAATGCAATTTGCACACTGTATAAAACTAAATTCAACAATGAAAATTAATACGCAAATAAAAATTGTAAAAATAAACAATGCGCAACACAAAACTAGGATGGACAAGAATGACTGTGGCTAATAGATTGCTAACTTTTTTCGTGTATGCAAGTTCGTAGCGCCACTTTGCCGCATCAGCAACTTGTCGATTACAAACACTACTCGGCGAATAATTGGACGATTGACTGAGAGATTATTTTCCCTCAGTTGTCAGTTACGTCATCACTTTTTCCTTTCCTAAATCTTTATCGCCTTGCCGTTAGGGACACGTCATAACTGCCGACGGCTGATAACATTTATGGCATATTGTACGCTATATTGTTATGAACAGTAAAGCCTATTTTCACGCAAAAGATCAGAATATTAGTAAATCTAAGACAGGGACTAAAGTATGTAGTTTAGCAGCAGTTCACGGCCCCGCATTGATGTACTAAATTTTAGGGAAAACGTCTAATGTCTTTTTATGGAAAAAGTATTTAAGAAACTCTGACTAAATGAGATAGGTTACTCTTTGCTGTACGGTGCAAGTGCGTGTAGAACAAAGTGAGGTATTGTTACTAAAAGTTGTTCGTCAGTTCGTCCGTATGTGACGTTCATGTATCGTGGTCATATAGGTGGAGTGATTTAAAAATAACTAGCTGATAGTGCTACTATTTATTTATTTTAATAACACGAAAACGCAACACATGTACATCACGAACTAGAACTTGATAAGACATTGTGTGTCTTTTTGTCAGAAAGGCCCGAATAGCACTTAGTTATAATTGCCATTAAAAACTAAAATACACAACAATAATATAACAAAAACGGCATTAATAATTAAAATCTTAAAATCCGCGTTATTAATTAAAACAGTAATAATAGCATACGGCGCTAATAACATTTTCTTAAAAGCGCTGTATATACCGTACGCTTAATTTTTGGAGATGAGTATATGTATCGGGAAACAGTAATGAAAAAAGTTAGCCAGTTTTAACGCTTTAGCTTCTATTGTATTCGGCTTTTGCTCTTTAACCTTTTGAGTTTAGAATTGGTACATCGATTACTCCTGCGCTGGAAAACGTTCATAGTTCACGCCAGTTTTTCTTTATCTTCAATCTTTCAATTTTCGGTTTAGGAGTCCGTGCGGGACCGACAAACGGACGGTCAGCAGGACCAACAGTAGAAAGGTCGCACAGTAACTCTTTTTCACTCGGCTCAAAAGTGCTAGACGTTTAAGTTTTTTTCGTACGACTTATAGCCTATTTAGTTATCATGCCTGTTTGCTCTTAGCCGCGGAAATGCGTATGGTCGACCATAATTGCCAAAATTCCCTTTGGAAGAACAGATAAGCCTATGACGTGCGGGGCCTATAGCGACACATTGGCTGATATTCTGCGGACCGACTGTTGCTATGGATACGCTATTTGTCTCAGCAGCCCGTGCCGTGCAGACATGAGCAGCAGAGAAATTTTCTCCTTGTAGATATGTATACACTGGGACCGAAGCGGACACAATGGAATTACGGCTGCAGCCGTCGGCGCTTTATGCCGACACATCAGAAATACGCCGCGGTCTCTGGATCAGTTCGTCTGTGGATCACGATCCGCGACGATTCGCTGGAGAACGTTTTCCCGTGTAACGGGCAAAGGGGAGGAAGGGGGCACTGCAAATTTACATATGTTATGATACGATATTATTCGCGTTGGTCGCTGTTTTTCAGCGTTGTTTGTTCCTGCTATTATACCAGCATCATCGGAGAGGTGTTTAACGTTGCCTGAATAATAAACATTAGGGCCTATTTCTAGCATCACGAAAATTCACGACCTTGAAGTTAGATCCGACTCTCCGGATACGAACGACGAAAGAAGAAAGTCTTGAGACGCTGTCTGAAGACCGACAGTGACTGACGGTTCACTGCACACGCAGAAAAATATGTGCACAAATAAATGTACGCTTTTTTTCTTTAGGCTACTTATTTATTTGCCTTATTACTTGCGAAAATTATTTCATACCAGATGAATAACCAGCGAATGTGATGGTTTCTCACCGCTGTAGGATTTAGACGAGAAGAGTGTCGGCCCAGTGCTGACAAATTGTGCGACCGTCCGCTTAGTTATATACCTCACTGAGCAACCCTAATATTGACCTTTGACCTTTTAAGTTGAAAATTGGCAGACCAGTTACATTTACCTTAGAGGACGTTTACACTAAGTCTTGTTTTTGCGCATTTTTGTTTTTGACTTAAAAGCTCGTACGAGGCAGACAGACAGGCAGACAGACAGATTTACAGGCAAGGCCTGTGATACGGCCTATTATCACAATAAACCGCTGCGCTTCAATTACACATGGCTTAATTTTTCTGATGAGTTCGCGCGTGACAGTTTTCTTTCATTTTTCGAAGTACAAAATCCGGAGGATGCGACGATATTTGCAGATCGAAATTTCTACAGATCGGTCGCACTTCGCTGCAGAGGCTGATGTGTCGAAGTCAAAGTCGATTGGTGTCTGCAGGCGACGCCGCTAAACTAAGTAGATCAAGCGTGTCTTTCTCGCTCTGATGAAAACAAACCAGCGAACGAGCGAGCGACGGAACGATGGATGGGACATTGAGACGGGGTTGGTGCGTGTCTCTGTCTACTAGGTTGGGGTTGTTGGGGTGTGTCGGTGATGTCTCATTTTTCAGCACGATTCTGCACCGCACCTTGCAGTAAAGAGCGTCGCTTGAATGTCATGACCGCTGAAGAACTAGTCTTAAAAAATATCCATAGTAAAGTGAGCCTGACTCTGAAAAATCTGAACACGCAAAACTTCTTAGCATGCGAAAAAGAAAAGTGACGGAAAGAATTGACATTCGGGGCTGAATATCAATAAAGTCGACACGGAAGGCTGACAGCGAGGCCCGGTATACTCAAGAAGGGCAGCACACGTATTTCGCAGAACGTTTCCGACAAGCTATCTGGCAGAGCGGCGTGGGCTGTCTTGATATTTTACGGCTCGAAAGGTTTCTCCAATTCTCAGCACTCAAAATAGCATACTGTATAACGTGGTTACTATTTTGAGTGACAAAGGCCTCCTCACTAATGCACTTTAATGAAGGAACTTGTCGCACTTGGTTGGCAATCCGCAAAAATGGCTCGATAAAATACTGGCGGTTGGCTTCATGGTTACGACGCTACAGACCGTATTGTTTTGAGCTATATACAGCTACTAGAATTCGTCGATTTATACTGAATGGTTGGTGCTGTTAATGCGATATAGCCGCGGCGCGGGCGTGGATTAGTTCTGGGCGGCTGGCAATGCTGCGTTTGGGTGATTTCCTTGGGACTCATTCTGGCGCTGGCTGCAATCGCTCGCCGTATCGAACCACCACCGCGCACCTTCGCTCACCCCGCTCCGCGCCGCATCCGTGGCCTCCTGAGACGACGCAGCGTGAATTGTACAAGAACGTTATGAATGCCCGGATCTTAACGTAAAGCCGCACTTAGCTCGCACTAATACTGTTTTTTTCCACAATTTTCAGCTGCAGTCGTTCGTCTTAAAGCAAACTACGGTGTAATCTATGCGATCTGAAAGTCGTTTAAGTACGATATCACATTATCTAGTGTGGTATAAGCTAGTACTGCGTATTCGCTTATCCACTTCAGCAGCGCGGTATCTAGGGCGGACAGTATAAGTCATAGCCTACGCACAAGTAAGTAAGTAAGCAAGTAAATAGAATATTTAAAGTGCACAGTGTCAGCCGGTGGCCGAATCTGTAACACTTGGCTGAGCCGCTATGGGGTCGAACTACACTGTGTTTCAAAAAAACGGGCACCCTTTTTATTTCTTTCATAATTCACTCAAATGATGACCAATTTACACGAAATGTTTACCAGATGTAGCTGAAGAAATGCTAATTTAAAATATATGGACAAAATGTGGCTGTTAGTTAAATATTCTTTGCTAGTTGTGATGTAATGCTGACGTCATAATGCATCGTGAATACATGCTTGCTTGTCTC
>Ga0209367_1001097_pt1 | contig 31809 bp, 21 predicted proteins | sample WorMetLIZISLAND2_FD_187412 | JGI IMG/M metagenome (GOLD analysis project Ga0209367, IMG submission 187412) | Marine gutless worms symbiont microbial communities from Max Planck institute for Marine Microbiology, Germany - Olavius geniculatus... ...
AGACAGTCTTCCACCTTTCCTTTTCCTTCCCCTTTCCCCTTTTCCTTCCCCCCTTTTTTCCCTTTCCCTTCCCGTTTTCTTTCCCTTTCTCTTTCCCTTCTCTTTCCCCTTTTCCTTTCCCCTTTCCCATTTTTTTCCCTTTCCCTTAACCTTGTCCATCCCCTTTTCCTTATCCTTCCGTTTTTCCTTCTTCTTTCTTTTCTCCTTATATTTATACGGACGTATACTGCAAACTGTCGGAATGCATTGGACAGACTCCGTGTTCATATGAACATCATCTTGTATTTAATGTGGCCACCTAGCAGTGACAAAGATATCATTTCTGCATATAATAAAGAATCAAGTTACACAGAAAGAATAGAAAAAATATGTGATTGCGGATTTTTATTGCGGATTTATTACGTGCAGTAACAGCGAGCGCTTTAACGGTTTCTAAAAAGCTACAAATGCTTTTGAATAAATATTGCATGAATTGCGGCGCACTGCGATGACGATCTAGCTCATTGTAACAAAGGCCTGCTGTAACAGATGGTGGTATAGGCTGCAGATGGCGAGTAGTAAAAAGTCCGACAGCGTGCAGATAGACCATGGACGTCGTACAAGCTAATTATTTCGTTGTCAGTCAACAAGACTCGACAGATAGTGAAAGTGTAGGCGAGCGTGCATCGCGGGTGTTGGCTATAGAGTTATTAGGTAGAGTACACTGTCAGTCACTCATGCCTGTGCAAATTGGACGCAACTGAGCGTTTGAACGCCTACCGTTAACCTGTTCTAGCCGAAAGCCAGTGGCGGGCGCCCTCTCTACCCTTCCTGCCCTACCTACCGGATATCAATAAGTGTTCCGCTCCGTCGACATGCCTCGGCTCCCGCTTATCGATTAGACACGCCGAGTATGTACATGCACCTCTGCGCGTGTGATGTGTTTCCAAAGGTACCCGTGAGGTGCAAGCGGTCGTAACGTGACAAGAACTGGTCGAGTTCGATGGTATATAGCGGCGGCAACGACACAGCTGTACTTTGACACATCAGGGACGCCCTGCCAGTTCCAGATTGCTGCCGATGTGTCTCTGTCACGAATCAAAGCAACCACGACGACGACGATGATGTGTGACTGCATAACGCCGCCAGATGTCGTGTTGTCCGGCTGCCGATGCAGTCGACCATCGGAACTGGATTTAACCTCCACTCCTCGACGACCGCCCCTAGGTACGCATACTATCAGAGACGATCAGGCTCCGGATTTCATGGTGACGTCACCACTGACGTCATTGTTTCAGCTGACGTCATCGACGCCGGAGAGCGGCGGCGTAAAATCTCGGCCGCGAACTGTGTCACGTCGCGTCGACTTTCTACTGAACGAGACTTCGGACGAGAGTTTACCGACGCCTGCGCGAGGCCCGGATGTGACGAGTGACTGCGGCGGCAGTCCCGTGCGTCGTCCGAGGGAGCTGGACGTCGAACAGTCGCCGAGCGAGTGGAACGCAGCTCGACCACCGCAGACATCGACGTCGATGATCGTCATCGGTGAAGAAGACGTCGGCGAACTGTGCCAGCCGGTCAACATCAATGGAAACAGCTTCGCGCTGCTACAAACACCCGTCAGGTTGTTTTACTTCCTCAGTCTAGTACCCTCTCAAATTTATATGTGACCGTTTTGTAGGTCGTATTGTCTGTCTCGTTCGTCCGACCGTTTGTTGGTTTGTCCCGTGCCGGCTTTCGACCCAAAAAACAAAAAAAACGTAAAAAAGGAAATGTGTGGTCGCCTCCCAAGGCAGGATTAACTAACAGGTGCCGATTTTTAGTTTAAAAGCTGAAAATCAGTTATTGGACCTAAAAATTTACTTAGAAACCTCGATAAAATAGCGCACGTTTTGCGTAATTACGTGCGGTGGCCTAATTTACTGTCAACGCCTGACACGCTCGTCAACCCGACGGATGGCCGCTTATCAAGTCGGCGCCAAGCGCCAGTACTTTTTTCGTATGTAGTTTAAACGCAACTTTTTTACATGGTGAACTGGTTTAAACTGCAGTGCAAGCAAAAGCTAAACAAAGATAAAGCAGGCCTATATTTTGGATAAACGTAAAAAAACACAAATGGCAGAGAAACAAAACTCAATAAATTATTGTGTAAAACAGCTCTGCAAGTAAAAATCGATAGAGTTGACAAGAGTTTGCTGTAGCAAAACAAGAAAGAAAAAAGAAGCCACAGGCTGATATTGTAGACTCACAAGAAGCGGTGACCTTTTGACAACATCATATCTTGCCTAGAGCTGGAGTGCTTTGAATTATGACAAAAAGTTTTTATGCAATCAATCGTGGTGATTTGTTGATTGTAGTGACGGGCATGCTGTACAGAAGACGGCTGAATGCCAGCAGCAGACGGGAATCATTCTGTCGGTAGAAGCACTACAATGTATGTTAGCCAAGCTGGTCACCGGCAGGTCTGTCTGCCAATCAACAAGTTTTCTTTACCTATGACACACAACTTTATTCGCGCAGATAATCAAGTAGGATCTTGTTGCATTTGCTAGCAAATAATGGATTATTTTTGTAAGTAAATAAGTACGTAAACAAGTTTAATATAGCGCACCATAATGTCGGCGAAAAATTTGCCGAATCTGAGGCGCTTTATTTCTTTAGATGCAGATTTGCCAACTTTTCTAAATGCAGTATACTCAGCACAAAACGAGCGTGTTTCAGTTAATATTCAAGTATACTCATAGCAAAGCTATATACCTATAGCCATCCACAGCACAACAGCAAACAAAATTAATTTTATTCATTAACTAAGTGGGTCGAAATTTAAAAAAAAACTATGCTAATTATACAGAGAGAGTTATGGAAGGCTGCAACAAGCAGTGCGACAGGTAAAACAGATTGACTGACTAATGTGAATAATTAATGCAACAAAAGGGCGATTTCGTGCGTGCGCGCATATTTTAGCATACGTAATTAAACAAGGCAGACCCCTTCGAAAGCGAAATAGATTAACTTAGTTAGGTTGAAGATCTCCATTAACATTGCCGCGGGGGTCCGGGTGCGCGGAATATAAGTTACGCCCGAGAACAATGGAGCCGCGTACTCGCATAGGCCTATATAGTCGCAGCCATTGACTGGTCGAGTTGACAGTAGGCCTATTTAAGTGGACAGGAGCAGATATCGACGTATTTGTAGTACAGTTTGTAGTACAGTTTGACAGTGAACATCGTGTTGTCTTCATCGCCAGTGAGGGATACGTAAGCCTATGCTATGGTATAAATTTTACTAGTATCGCTTAAATGCAAAGTATACGTTTATTGCAAACAGTTGTCAAACCGCAAATAATCCTTAAGTTGACACCCGAAAGCAACTAGCTGAAGGTACTAAGAAAACATTGGTCAGAGTCCAGTAGACCGTATAATTTGTTCTGGCACTGAATATTTTTAGCGAGGATTTTTTCGTTGCAGTTTTTGTTAGTGTGAAATAGAGACATACACAGTCAGCTTATAATAGTAACACGGTACACCGAACTGCAATGTTTCTCGTTATTTCATAATCACTGTGAATTTTGGGCCCAGTTATTTGCAGCATTGCAGTCAAAGCTGAATTCGAGTTTGCAGATTTGTTCACGCGTTGTCGACGAGCGTGATGGCAATTTTTAAAGCAAAATTTGCACACAGCGGCTTCTAGTGACAAAATACTGTCGACATATTTGCGATAAGTGTAAACTGTGTGTATTTATGTTGTAGTTGGTCGACTGAATGCCATCACGACGCTGCGATGCCGCCAACATTCGCTGCCTCTCGTTCTCGTCATCAGCAGAACAGTCAACCCTACGTACTACCCAGCACTCAGCTCTTCACACCAGGTCTCGCTGTTTGCTTGATCATTTACAATTAATACAATGTGGAAAACACTTTACAACTTTTTACAACTGGTAGAGTCTTGTCGAATGGGTTGCTTTGGTTGAATTTGTGTTACTTTCAGCAACAGTAGGACAAGGCTGTAATGACAGAACCGCGTCTTTTTGTGTTGCCAAACATTTTGCGTGGTGTCTTTTTGTATCTTATATTTATTGTGAAATTGTACACGAAGTATGTTGTCTGAAAATGTAAACAGTGATTAAAGTATGGCGTAAAAAGTGACGTTAAGTAGTGCAAGTATAAAACAAAACTGTCAAGCTTTGTTCAAGAATAAGTAGGAAGTACGGTGTCTGGCTTTTTCGCCTCTTTGCCGTTTCGCCCCCTGGCTGATTCACTCCCTGGCTCTTTCGCCCCCTGGCTTTTTCGCCTCCTAGCTTTTCGCCCCATGGCTGATTCGCCCTCTGGCTCGTTAGCCCCCTGGCTCGTTCGCCTTCTGGCTTGCTCGACCCCAGGCTGATTCGCCCCCTCATCTTGGACGATTCGCCCCCATTATGTAATTCGTGTTATTTTTTTGTTTAAAGATGCAGTAATTGCGGTTAAAATTTCGAATTGGGGAGAATACAGAATTGAAATTAAGTCTAAAATTTGCAGGTTTCTGTTGAAATTAGGCTATATCAGAAATTTGCAGACGTGTTTGTCAAAATTTTTTAGCTATTTTTATACCCCATGATGCCGCTGCCATGGAGCCTGAGATGACTGAATTTTGTTTTTCTGCTGTGATCACTTATTATGCTTAAAATTTTATCACGTTAATGTTAATTAAAATCACTACTAATCAGTTATGTGAGTGACGATTCGCTGTAGTTGTTGTTTTGATAATCTTTAATTCACCGATCACGGTAGAAAAACACACACAAAAAAATAATACAATAGCAACAGCGAAAAAAAGAAAAAATACATATACATATACAGTGCATAGTCCACAATAGTGTCACAGCAGCATTTTATCTATGAGGTTTAGACTAAAACAATAACAATTTACAAAAAGCATTTTTGTTTTGGTTTTAATTTCTATAAACTAAAACGAAACAAAATGTATCATAAACTTAAAAAACAGAAATATTAGTCTACACTAAACCAATATTATTCAACGGGGGTAAATCGTTTCAAGATGAGGGGGGCAAATCAACCAAAACGCGAAAGAGCCAGGGGGCAAAACAGCCCTGGGCGAATCAGCCAGGGGGCGAAACGGCAAAGGGGCAAAAAAGCCATAATTTGGAAGTATTGTACTGTCTGCTCGTAGCCGCACTATCATACACACCAAAAACACGCAAAATTTATGCAACCTTAATTTTTGACCGCGATATTTAATAAGGTTAAACGTTGTTAAAGTACACGTTTATGCAAAAATTTATCAAGTTAAGTGCAGCGCTATGTGAGTTATCATGGTAACAACAAAACAAAAAAAACTTAGCGACGATGCTGAAAACAATACTGCCGTCGCTTCCGCGGGCAGTAAAAATGATATAATAACGACCTCGTAATTTAGTCTACGATTTTGTTATTTTTTCTGCCGTGGTTTAAACAAGTTGTGGGGCAACAAATGTCAATTATATCGCTAGAGCTTGGCCTGCTTGAGGCGCTGTGCAGTAATTTAGGCTGCTGTATAAATATAGCGCGTGCCAACGTGTGGGGGCTTCACGGATCACTGCTTTGTTGCTGATTCTTTTTGTGTTCATTACCGTATATCTGTACGTCTGCAAGCTTGGCCACTAGCAACACTCGCGCGTTCCCACGTTTTACAACAACAAGTGAACAACGACGAAGCTAAAATTGGCGACAATACGATCCTTATTATATCAACAGTCATATATAGACGTAGGCTGCGTTATTTTTTTCGTTTCAAATAATATATAACGATATGCAAAAGTTTTGTACACGTATCGTCAAAAATATCAAAAATTATTCTTTGGTCACACTTAGTGTAACACTTAAATTAAATTGAAAGCTTACATTTTGTTCATACGTACAGATTGGCCAAAATGGCGTAATTTGTGTACAGATTTTCAACATTTTGCTGATGATCCATTGTGGTCAGATCGCAAAAACCACGAACGGTCGTTTCAAATTCAGTCGCGGCAGAACGTGGACACTGAACAGGTCAGTGATTTTCAACCCGGGTTCCGCGAAACCCAAGGGTTCCGCGGCTGGTCAGTGAAAAAAATAATTTGGCGTACGAAATTACATCAGCCCAAGCCATAGAAGCACTATGCACCGAATGCTTAGTTCCAAATTAGCGCTTCTAGCCGTCTACTTTTGCATACAGTGTGAAATATTTTTGTTGTATTCAACAGTGTTAAAATATTTGCATTGCACACTGGACACTTAACGTGTTACAAAATCGTTTGTCCATTTATTGAATAATTGTTATTTTTTGAAACATTCTGCTTGAAAAATATAAAAAGCCTCGCGCATTAGCGTAACTGGCTGGGGGTCCAGACCTCTGAGCTGTTCGTGAACGTAAAACGTAAAAAGATCCGATGATTATTTTGGGGCCGTTGGCGACCTCTTCGTCCGGTGTTTTTGCTTAAATACAATAACGTATTGCTGTCTAAGAGTGAAGTAAAATTGCTAAATAATATTATCAAATGCGGTCAAATTCAGCAAGTATTTTGCCGGCTGATTTATCGTCGGCTTTTGGGTGCTTTGTTTTAGGCCTCACAGGTTCTTTGCCTCTTGACTCCGCTGGAGACATTGGTCCCCATATACCCTGAAACTTCTACTTCGCCTATATACGCCACTAGATTCACGAATCATTGCATGGGGTTCCGTGAGTGATCGTCACACTTATGTAGGGTTCCGCTGCAGCAAAAAGGTTGAAAAACACTGGAACAGGTTAATGTGTGCACTCTAGGCAATATCATTAATTAGTCAAAAGCGCCCTGCTGTCGCATAGTACACCGCACAATGCTTTTATGTCATTTGCCGTATTACGTTGGTTGCTTTGTCAACACGCGGTCATCAGTTTAAACTTTACAAGCATCGTACAAATCATAGTGCACGCTCGTCGTTCTTCTGTGAGTGCATTATAAACGTTTGGAATTCATTACCAAGTAGTGTTAATTTTAGAAGTATCAACACCTTTAAACAGTCTATACTCTATAGGCTCTGTTGATTTTGCCGTATTTTTGAAGTGTTTTAACTGCTCGTTTATTTTGCATGTGTTTTGTATTATTTAGGCTTATGGGCGGCTGTCAGTGTTGTTTCAACCTTGTCGTTCCAGTTCATTACTTGTGACCTTTAAAATGTCATGTTATGTGTCTATGAACGAAATAAAATGATGATGATGATGATGATTAAGTGAATAAATAGTGCTGAAGACATAATCAAGGCGCGCTGAAAACCTCTGAGGCTCTGACCTTTTGATCTCAAAAATAACTGTGACAGTAACTATTTCTGATTTATTATAGGCTTAGTTCTGATGCCGGAACAGAGAGACAACCAGTCCATTGACTTTTTGACCCATTCAATAACTGCCAACTCCAGTAAACGGACAGCAATAAGCTGGCATAACCTACAAATGTTTGTTAGCTGATTTTTCAGTTCAGTGTCGTATCATTCACTGATGCTGTTGTAATTTCTTCTGCGACAGTCTGCGAAGCGATAGCACCACAAGCAGAGTGTTCGCCGTGTTATTTCGCACGTTGTGGATTCTCGGTCGTGCAAATCAGTGATTAATCACGGCTATTATCATGTGTGGTCTAGAGAGAATGGGTACGGGTAGTTAGAAACAAATGCCATGTTCCGTCTGCAATTAGGGAGCTCCTGACGACTGGTGCACTGCAACAATTGGACCGTCGTGGTAACGACAGTTCTTTATGACAACCCTTGAACTGTGCGCAATAAACTTAGCAACTTCTATAGCAACAGTGATGCTATCTATAAGCCTATGACATTAAAAGGAACGATTTTCCACGAAAAAGTCTCCTACGCGCACTAACTGAGTCTGACGTTCATCGAATTCGTTCACTTCTGCCCTGTTTACACTAGGCGATCGTCGCGGCGACTATCGCCGCAATTGAACAGGCGATCGTTTAAGCAACCCGTTTGCGGATCGTCGCCGCTATGCAAATTATATCGATCAAAAATAAGCTTGATTTCTGGGGCCTAGACGGCCATAATAATGTACGTTATATTGCGTATGGCAGCCACTGGCTGGATTGGCATAAAAAGGTAAATTACCAGGTCGCAGGAGCTTCAAAACAGTACAACTTTCAAGCTGAAACTTACAGTACCGGATATATTTTAACTAATTCCACAAACTAACATTGGCATTATCGTCGTTGGACTCCATTTCCAACGCAAACAGTGTGACGTCAACTATAGCGTAATAAAACAGTACATTCAGGGTGCGGCAAAAAAGTAGCCCCCTAAAGTTTTTTGCCGTCCTCCGTTCATCGGGCAATGAGTTTCAAACAGCTGGTCCGGCAACAGAAAACGCCCGACGGCCGTAAGTCTCGAGTCGATGACGTGGCACGGAAAGTTGGTGACTGCTGGCCGAACGCAGACGCTGTCGGAAAATAACGTCAGAGACTGGCGAGCAGTGGTCCATCAGGTACCAAGGTGCTTGGTCGTGAGCAATAATAGCTTCTGTAGTTGCATGCTGCAGCACTAAAAGAACAAAAAATAATTACAAGTAGTCATAGGCAGATTTAGGCATGTTCAACATGTTCGGCCGAACAGGGCCCCAACAGGGGCCTCACAAAATGGGGCTCTACAAGCAAGAAAATGTCCGACAGCAGCGCGATATTTTCTAGCCCGAGGGACCTTTTTGAAACGTATTGCAACTTTTAAAGTTTACTTGCTACAGCACGACATTCTCGGAGATCTGTACATCGTATTGCAAGATACGAAAATTAAGACATTAAAGTGTTGTAACACTAAATTCATGGCAGGTTTTTGTACATTGGTGACAGAAAATTTATGTGAGAGAGATCCCACATTTTTTATTTAATGTGGCTTAAATCCGGCCCTGAAAATGGAAAATCGGTAACATATTGTGCTTTCTATTGTGATTTCTCGTAATGTTATTTTATTATTGCGTAGGTTTTCTGTTGGCGTCTTTCATGGCGGCTTATAAATATCCTTTAACTCAACGTTGTCACTTCTCGCTGTCTTTGATACAATGCACCGTACACATGTGCGACTTCGTGGATGGTGATCATATTGGAAACGTATTTCACAGAATACATCTGCATACCGCATTGATTGCAAGACTGGTATCGGGTTTGCGGCTTTCAACGGCTTTTCTGCTCCGACTGGCCCAGCAGTGATTTCGTTCTATTATAATTACGATCATCAATAGCGTTTCGTATTCAGCCGTGGTCACTGATATTGCGCGTACATTTGCTCGCTACGCTGCAAGCTACAAGCAACCCTTATTGTCAGACACTGTGTGCCTGAGGCTGTCGGAGTATCAGCATCTTCGTGTCTGCTGTCCGTCTGTTCGCAGGACAGATATCGCTACCGCTACATTTGCTACTACTGCTACTTTTAGTGACTGCTATAAATTGTGCCTGATTGTCAAGAACAAGTCCGTTTTCAAAGACAATAAAAGCATTCGCGGTTAGCTCAAGACTATAAGCATTATCGACTAGAGTCGCTACTTCTGAGCTGACGACTGACAAATTCAGTTAAACCTGCGCGCGCTAGCTAGTAGCTATGGCCACTGGAACACGAAGCGATATGTGAATGTTTCGTAAACGTTGTCTTACGTGTAACTGCAGCGGCCTAGCTGGTAGCCTAACTGTGTTATCTGATCCGTCAGTTGCATGTGTCTGCTGTACAGGGAGTGTCGGTGTCAGTGTCTGTTCTGACGCTGACGGCCATATCATTGGAGCGTTATTACGCCATCGTCCATCCCCTGCGACTGCGCGCCACACCAAGTCGCACTCGTCTGACGATCGTTGCCATCTGGTTGGTCTCAGCTGCCCTCATCACGCCCGAACTGATTGTACTGGACACTCATCGCAATCTGCCGTTGAGCATCGACAGCGATCTGCTGACCACCTGCAAGCCGGGTTGGTCCTACACGCAGCAGGCCGCTTACCAGATCTTCCTACTGGCAGCAGTTTACCTGGTGCCACTGGGAGTAATGTCGGTCGCATACCTGCGCATTGGCCTGACGCTGTGGAGAGGACCTGTGCCGTCAGATCAGTCAGCCGCTGCCGCTGATACAGGTAATCGCTGCAATCACGCTTCAACATCATCATCATCAATCATCGGTGTCAGCAGTAGCATCAGCGTCAACATTTTCCCGCCGAGTGCCTCCGAAATTTCGCACGCGTTAATTTGAGAAACTGGATCAATTCTTGGGCTCTTTCTCGGGTATAACTGAAGTCTCCACCGATACCATTGACACCACCGACCCTATCGACCTACCCTAATCCTACTAACCTTCAGTTTAACTCTAACCCTAAACCCTAACCCTAACCGCCGTTAGTCGACTCCTGCCAGTCTGTGGGATAGGTGGTGTAGGTGGTTTAGGTTAAGACTTCAGTAATTTATACCGCTCTTTTTGTGAAATTTTTTTTGTGGTTTGATTTTGAGACTAAGAAAATAATAGAACAAAATGTCGTCAATTGGGTTAAATATACATGACATGTACGAGTATATAATGTGGTGTAGAGTCACCGGCGTCGCGTGTCGGAACGCTGCATCCAATGATGTCGACTAACATCGTGTCGGCGGTGGTCGTCGCTAGACGTAACATCGCTAAGATGCTCATTGTTGTCGTCTGCATGTTCGCGCTCTGCTACCTGCCCGTTCATCTCATCAACATGCTCAGGTCAGTTATCCAGTATACTACGCAGTACAGGCTTAAGAAACATACGGTCAAACTTTAAAGTAGCAGGATCATTAACGCCCAAACTTATTTCGTACAGGCGTATGTTACATTGCCTCTCTGTCTGTTGCCTATTAATCTGCAGTGATGCAGTCGCGTCCGCTTAGTCTGAGTCCAAGTCTGAGTCCAATGAGTTTAATAAGACAGAAATGTTTGTGAAATTTAATATCCGCATTCACAATCAGAGCATTTGATGACAAGCAGCAATGCAATAAAATACTAAAAGTTTAAAAAATAACTTTGTCCGTTGATGCTACTTTAACAAAACAACAGTAAGTCAAAATGTCAAAATCGATGTGGCGTAGTTACTTAAAAGTTAAAAATTAAAGGTTGTATATAGTTCTGTATAGGAAGTCCACCTCAAAGCTACGGAGCGTCACCTGCCGTATGGGATCGTCTGACACATTTAAACACGCCTCGCCTTAATTCTAGCCAGATAGGCTGGTACTCGATTTACCTACTCAGGAGGGATGGAAGGCTGAGTTGACCTAGGCGGCAGGTTCACCTGTCAAGTAGTAACCATTTGATACTGTCCCGATTGGGAATCGAATCCACGACCATTCGATCCTAAGTCCTATAGTAGCACTGACAGCATGCGATTGATTTAAATGCTGGCGTGTAGATACACAGGTTGTTTGCCGGACCAGCCAGCGGTGCCACTGGCTCTCGTGTCACACTGGATGTGCTACTTCAACAGCGCTGTCAACCCCGTCATCTACAACTTCATGAGCGGTATGCGCATCATTATACTGATCATCTTATTCACTACGACCCCAGTCAGAAAAGTGTCCTAATTTCCGCAGCACTTTCGACATTCTTTCATTCACATAATTATTTTTTTTCTCTCTTCCTCTTTCTTTTTTTATTATCACTACTATAATGTCATAGCAAATCTGTGCACCAGATTAGCACACTTTCAGTAATTTAAACACTGCTTACGAAATTATTACATTATTTATCACCCGCTTATTGTATGGTTTATATATTTATTTATACACTGTTATTTGCTCTTGCTTTATTAAAATTGTTTTGTGATGATGCAAAATGCTGACTGAATAAATAAAACTCGAGTAAACTAGGCGTGGCTATACTCCAAAAATGTTTGAATTTTAACTTAATCAAATTATAACAACTTTTGATAATTTGTGTTCTACAAGTTAGCTTCTGCGGACAAACTATCGGCTATATTAAGTCAAAATAAGATATGCAGTTTTTCATATTATTTTATTTTTGCCTGAATATATAAAGAGAACAATAGCGTGACAGTTACAAGGCAAATCTGACAAAAATATCCGTATGCTGAAAATACGCCTGGACATTCAATATGACCTTTTAACAGACGATCCGATACTCGGATGCAATCCACACTCCGCAGCATCCCAAAAGCATAAATTTTCGTTCATTTGTCACTCAGCAAAGATATAGTTAGAAGCAAATAAGGCCTCTTGAGATTATGGCGATGACGCCGCGTTGATAATAATTACAGATAACTGCCGTGTTGAACCGTAAGTTATTAACATGAACTTACGAATTTTATTCACACACAGCTGCAGTATGATATAGCAGAAAATACATCGTTTTATATGTTCAGCTGTTAAAAACACTATCCGCAGCCTATGTAACTCGCAAACGTTATCTAGGCCAACGTAACGAGTTTTGTTAAATGACTTTTTTTGCTCCTGTGACTACATAAAGTAGTTTTGAATGTATAGAAGAGAGCATTCGATCTGAAAAGCGTAAATTTTAATTAACTGCGCCAAAGTAGCCTACTTCTACCTGACACATGAATCCTACACATCGACGGGCTGGATACTGCGTGACGAAACAGTATAGGCCTATGCTTAAAGCCCATACATACAGTAAGAATAGAGACCTCAGAGTGAGTTATGTGAGAGATTGAGATACGAAATCCATCGTCATCTCGTCGACATAGGCCTAGTCTTAATTTATTTTTGCCGTCGGCCCGCTTGCTTTCCTCGCACTGAGGTGGCATTGGCGAGTGTATGTAATTGACGAATGATACGTGTAGAGTTGCGCCACAGAGTTGTACATAAATGAGCTTTTTACTACTCGAATACTACGTCGAATATCTTATCGAATATTTGGCTACTTGAAACATAATGGGAACAGTTCTATTAATGCGGAAGGAAGTAGAGAGTAAACACTAAGCAGTTAGGCTATTACATACCCGGAAAATCATCATGCATATTCGTGGTCAGGTTCTTTAAATATGTCACTAATTTGCAGCACGTGTCACTTCAGTGAATTTGCTCAACATATTTTACTTAAGCCTACGTTCTGTTTGATTTCCGTTCATCGACTGTACGTGCTTCTGTCTTCTGACGTGACGTTAGACTCACGGTTGCAATGATTACACTCGGGAATTCCAGCAACTAATCTCACTAAATTACAGCTGGAGATAATGACCCTTGGAGAGATTCGTCCGCAAGTAGGCCAAAGTGTAACACATGTATTACAGCCATTCATTAAATATGCTAAACCAAGGTGATGGGCTAATAATCAATAAAATGGCGCTATTAGCTGACACGATGCAATGATTTCATGCAGCAAGCAGTGAGATAGCTGGCTACTCGGCGCCGCAGCTTCTGCAGTGATAAAGACCAGAAATGGCTACTGTCGGTTGTGAGCGTCAGCCTGTCACCATGTTCTGTACACGTACGCCGTATGCACACACTTTCAACTTCTCATCTATTGTAATTCTTAAGATATGTTGGACAAAAAAGCGTTACAAATAATCACCCACCTACGCAATTAGCTATCAATATATGAGACCGCAGTTGCACCAAGAAATAGCTTTTCAGCTCCGTTCAAGTTGCTACAAAATAACGTCGAGCTCGAACATTAAACTAAGAGTTTTCTTTCTAAGCTGAACCTCACTGTGCACTGTGCACTGCCGTCGCGTTAATCTCAGCACGGAGTTGATGACGAAGCATGCAGATGTCGACGTCCATCGCGCCGTTCAGCTGGACGCGAAGTTTAATGACGTCCGACATTCGACCGTGGAAGGTTTTCCGTCGAGTCGACCTGTAACCAGATTAACTTTTCCGTACTTTTTCTGAGAATGATTGATAGAGCTACGACCACAGATCTTCCAGGGTTCTTCCAATATCGTTCCCAATATTCTACGGTTACTGTACAGTGTCGTGGACCTGAGCGTATTGCGGGCGGCGGATTTATTATCAGACTAAATGACTGATCGTCTTGGACACCTAGACGCACACGTCGGACACGGAAATCCGATACAGTCCTGCCTGCCCGCTATATTCTCTTCGTGACTTGACTTGAGCCTCGCGTGATCTCGAAAGGATTTGTCGATTTGCTGTTATCTGCACGCACGGCGGAAGGAAGAAAGAAATCAGAAGAAAGCAAAGCCTCGTGACACTATTATGGTCACCTATAAGATTACATTAAGCTCACATTACACGGGCCATGAAGCGAGGGACTCTTGTTTGTTGTCGGTCGATCGGTTGCTTTTGTTTTCCATCGTCGCATGTTTTGTCGCGCATGTTCACGGGCGTGTTCGAAACTGTTTACACAACGTTGTTCTGATCCGGATAGACACGGGCACGGGCTTTCTTTATCGAGTTTCTATTAAACTTGTGCGCCTTATAAAATTTAGACTCAACCCTTACACGATCGCGTGGTGTATGTCGGCACTGAGCCAGCATATACTTTTCTATAGTTTAATCCGATTTCCAGAATTATGCAACGCAGACTAGTGATGTGCGATCTCCGCAGCGACGTAGGCTACGTGATGTCAGGTGGAAACCGGTTGTTTTTTGCTGGAGCGCTGCGATGAAACGACCTGTCAGCAGTGCCGTTATCTGATGCCTGTCACAGTTTCGATATGGCGCTTTTCCTTGCTTTTCACTGAACACTGCCGAACATGACAGCTTGTAAATGCAAACATATATCAAATATAACAGTGTACGTGTATCTTTACTCACGTCATTATGGTCAGGAAGTGATGCACAATCTAAATACTGACACGCAGGAGCACGGAACACCAGGTATATAGGCCTATAGGCTATTGGTCCTACAGCGTATCCCAGCAGAAGAAAAGAATTTTCAGAGGAGAAACACAACGACGTACAGCAGAGCTACTGTAAGTGTAAGCAGTGGACGTTGAATTCCAGACACTTAATGGACACGAACCACACGTCCGTAAGACGTTGCAATTCCGTTAGCGGCGATCGGTAAATTCCAGCAATGCTGTATATCGCATTGCGTTACGTTCCGATGTCGTTGCCGTAACGCTGCGGTTGCGAAATCGCTTATCCAAGCGTGATGCCGGAGATTGGGCGTCATGAGGAGTCAGCATCGCTGCTACCAGTAACACGCCGTACGCTGATAGTTGGGCCTACTGGTGCACAAAGATCAGCCGTCACAGATAGTCCGCGCGACACTTTATATCACTTAAAATATTTTACATTACGTGACGCCACCGCCCACTGTCTTGTGCATACACTGACACTATTCCCTCTACAAAACAGTGTTCTTGTGAAGAACAGATTTTTAAACGATATGGCAATGCAGGAAATGCAAAATAGTTACGAGTTACGAAGCTGTAAGGGGCTAGTTTATTGGTGATGTTTGTACACTGCAGCCAAGTTTCGTCGTGAGTTCGGCTGGGCGTGTCGGACTGGCTGCGGGCCGCGGCCCGAACTGCAGCCTATGCCGATCATGACGACACTGCACTGGCGTGGACCGACTCGCGACAAGATGACGGACACCGTCGCCGCTAGAGACACTGTACTCAGACGCACCGTCAAAGACACACCACTTCATCACCGACCACTGCTCTTCCGCTTCACTGACGTCAACAGGCGCGCAAACCCGACAGCAGCAGCAGCTGCAGCAGCTGACACAAACTCACCAGCTGCTGACGTCATCATAGCATGAGCATATGACGATGATGACGTATAGATGTTATACCGAGTGGCACATACAAAGTGGAAAACGCATGCTTTATGTAGACCGATAAAGTATCAGAAACGAAACCGAAAACGGATGGCGTCCATACATTCATTCATTGCAGTGAATGGCGGCCATGTTATAGGCGTACTGTGTAGAGAGAGGCTTAGGCCTATAGTGTTCAACCAGACAAACCCCCACTGCAGTGAAAAACTCTCCGATAGTTTCATCTACGTTATTGTGTTTTACCTTTAACGCACCACCGTGCTCTCAGTTAGGCTACGCTTAAAGGCATTCATTTGGGCAGGGAACTATTTCGCATTCAAGTCATGCATAATGATGGTCGTAAATTAGGCCTAGTAGTCATAGCAACGAGGATGAAACGCCACTGACAGAGACCTGTTGCAGTCCAGTTTAGTTAAATTCTGCTGCTCTGTATAGCCCTATGATTTACTTTCTCAATTTCTCAGCAAAAAGCAATTCACATATTGTAGACAAGTAATTTAAGCAAAGCTCACGTGACGCGCGATAGCAGCGGTTCTACCACCATGGCAATCAGTGTAGGCCTACAGCAATAAAATAATAATGCGTCTTGGAAGAGTAACCAAATTTGAGGCCTCCGTATGGAAGACTCCTTGAATTTAAGAAGTCGAAACTTAGATTGTTAAAAATGTACGTTCTATGCTAAAAATTTTATATCAGGTTGTTTAGATCTATCTCCAGCCGTTTTGCCGCAATTCACTCTTAGAAATGTGTGTCACAGCCCGAAATCGCGAAAAATACACTAAAAACTCTAATTTTGGGGATTCAGGGTCATTCACGGTCATCGATATGTTGACACCCCTAAGAAGCTCGTCACTACGTTACTTGTTATGATAAGCAGCATGTCTGTGCCTATCTTCGTTTTCATGCTTGACGAACCAATATCAATAAAATAACCACTTTTAGAGGGGTACCCCTCTTTGGCGCTCGCGTGAGCAGGCCTCCTTGAACATAGGAGGTCGGCACTTGGACCGCTAAAATCTGAGTTTAATGCTGACAATTTCATACGCAGGTTGTCCAGGTCTATCTCTAGCCATTTCGGCGCAATTCACTCTTAAAATGTGTGTCGCAGCCCAAAATAGCGAAAAATTCACTAAAAACCCTATTTTGGGGATTCAAGATCATTGAAGGTCACCGATGTTGACACCCCTAAGAAGCTCGTCACTAGTGCTTGTTACGATAAGCAGCATGTCTGTGCCTATCTGCAACTGTTTTTATGCCAAACGAGCCATATATCAGTAAAATAACCACTTTTTGGAAGGATAACCCTATTTGACGCTCGCGCGAGCAGGTCTTCTTCAACCTAAGGGGTCGGCACTTGGACTGCTAAAATCTGCGTTTAATGCTGAAAATTTCATATATGCAGATTGTCTTGGTCTATCTTCAGGCGTTTCGTCACAATTCACTCTTGAAACGTGCGTTGCAGCCAAAAATTGCGAAAAATTCACTAAAACCCTCTTTTGGGGGTCCAAGGTCGTTCAAGGTCATCGATGTTGATAAATCTAAAAAGCCTGTCACCAGTGCTTGTTATGATAAGCAACATGTCTGTAAGTATCTGCAACCGTTTCACGAGCCAACCGTCTCACCCAACTAACCCAATGAAATTTCGTCACAAAAAACTAGTCCTTGGGGCAGCCCACATTGAAGATTTCGTAATCCTAGCTTACACCGTTTTGATACAATACAGCAGTGTATGAATTGTGAAAAATTAGCTGGGGGTTAAACTTTTCGACGGTCGGAGCCTGACCAAAATTGTGATGTAAACTATGTATATAGTATATAGCTGACGCACCAGAACATAATTTGACAGTGTTAGGGGGGGGTGGGAAAACAATTGGGGGGTTCAACCCCCTAATCCCTCCGGCAATTCAAACACTGCAATACAGCAGTGTGACAGAAGGACGGACAGAGAGACAGACGCCTATAGGCCATGGCTAAGATTCGTTTGTAAATTATTAAACTGAAAAACGTACTAGTACGTAACATGTTGTGAACTTGTGAACGTGACGTAGCTGTAAAATTATTTTCGCACATTTTGATTTGATTCTGCAGATCTTACAACAGTGTTGGCTTGGTCACTCTTTTCTGTGGTGTTAGTAGGGCTGGGTCGATGTCGGAATTTCAATTTCGATGCGATGTCGACAGTATATTGATATTGTGAAATTGAATCAATATATTAATGTAATAAATGGCACGTGTATTATGTTGAAATTATTTATTCGCTTGTCGATATCGAAACCATCGATACATCAGTACATCGACCCATCCCTCACTATCATTCATTCATCACATCAGAAACTGATGAAGATGAATCTATTCTATTCTAGTCATCTGAATGGCGGATCCAGAAATTTCTCATGAGAACCAAAACGCCAAAAGGATTGAAAGTTTCGAGGATTTCTCCCCAGGAAATTTTTCCAATTCCCTAATTTGGTTGTTTCTGGAACAAAAGTGACGTTGTTGAAAATGGCCAATTTGAGCTGCGATTGAACTGTTTGCTTGATCATCTGGATCCGTCACAGTCTTGCAATCATTCTCTTGAAGTTTTCCTGACCATGTTTTAGACAATCATATAACAGCATTTACTATTTAGGTATGCTTCTGTCACACTCAGCAGACTGCAGTAGCAAACCATTTCTCTACTTCAGCAGCTAGCTAAATATACTGTACACCAGGTACTCAAGTAGAACAGTTGTTGTAAATTGTAACTGGCGTTTATAACTACTACCATACATTTGTTATTGTATATGCCTATACATGTGTCTCAAGAAAGACCACAACATTACCAAACTCAAAGACAGATTAACAGATTTTAATATTTTTTTATATCGATATTCCAAATAACCATTTAAATTCCCACTGCACCAAACGTCTGTTTCCGCAATACCTGATTTCACGACCAGTTGTGTCAGGAATATTCCTACCAAAAATTATTAAAATCTGTTAATTCGTCTCCATGTCATGATCGATAATGTCAGGGTCTCTTTTTTGGGACACAAGTGCACTTTGACACAGTGTACTTTAACAAGACGAACAACTGTACTGTGCATGTGTACGTTCAAGTATAATTACATAGTGGATAAAATTAGCCGTCAAGATAGCACATTGGTGTAGCTCTTTTTGGGCTGTCAAAAAAGCGTTTTGTATGAAAATTTTCATCATCAAGAAATAAAAATTTACCAAAAAAATGGAATTTTCAGCACCAATAATAATCTACTCTCAGAAATTTATAGCGTCTGTCGGAGACTTGCAACTTTCTGAACAGCCTACATTTTTAACCCAATTGCTACAACTGCATTCAGAGTAGAAAGAATTGCTTCCAAAGATATGATGAGAGGAACAACTTCTTAAACAAATACGACAGATAATAATCATGACCACTATCTGAAAATTTTCCCTCAGTTGTGCCAGTTAATATTTTTCGGGCAAAACCTATCAACATCCGACGTATTCAATGAAGTTGACAAAAATATATATGGTTTGTTTGTTTCAATAATTAGTCCAATTAAGTCCAAGCATTACAATATACACAGCATTTTTATTTCACAACACGTGAAGCAAAAAGAAAAGCCACAGAGTGTAACGAGAGATAGCAGGAGGCAAAGCATGCACAAAGCATGGCAGTGAGATCCATCCGCCGATAGACATTCTGATGAGTATTCTGACTAATTACAACAGTTGACTCAACTATTGGATGTTACAATTTACAAAATGCTTATATGCAAATCAGTAAACATAATATGCAAATAAATAACAACAGTTGCCAAAAAAACAAACATCATGTAGCCATTTGTAGACTGCAAGTTTACAGCCTATGTCACATTGGCCACGATATACCATTAAATAGCATCTGGATAGCAATAAGCAACAAGCATGTTCTCAGGGTTAACTAATGACAAAATAACTAAACAATTCGAAATATAAATGTAGGGGAAAACAAAGTGCAACTGCATATAACAGTGTAACGTAAATGACAACTAAAAGTAATACACTGTTAAGAATGTGTTCACAGTTCACAGTAGATGTATTATTGGCTAAGTGGTCACAGTCTGAGAATCTTCTCAGAAAATGACAAAACTTGTAATTTGACTATATTGTGCTGCCAAGTCAAGGTGTTAGTACGCTAGTAACAACACAAAAGTCAGCTATGCATTGCATTTGTGACTATACTTCTGTGTAATATTGTAAAGTGTTAGCTGGATATTACTTAGCTGTACAAATTGAACACAGTAACAAACCACAACACATGGCACACATCAGCAACATCAGATGCCAGCACAAAATTATGCCTAAGACACACGAACAAAACACTGTGTCAAGACACATTTACCCCGATCACAATCCAGTCAGTCACTGATAGGAAAACTCAAAATCAGTTAATCCTACAAAAAAAAACAATAATTATGTCCTACAAAATTCGAACTAAGAGTCAAAGGTAAAAAGCCAGCACTGCCAACTACCGACCAGGCAAGCAACTATGTACAAGCAAGCAGGCAGGCAGGCGGAGATTACAGCCTCACAGATCCAGCGATGTTGAAACTTCATCTGGGTCGGAGTAGAGGACTGGACAACAGCAGCATGTTGTTCAAGAAGCATCTGATGTTCGCATGGCAGTGAGGTGCTGACTACCATTGCCGTCTGTTGTCGACAGACAGTAATTGTATCACAGTGATGCAGACAATCACACAAACCAAGTCTGAGTAAACTGCTGTCAAACGCTTGGACTTGCATCGGACGATGACAAAGTCAGCGGCTGCAGCAACTGTCAACAGAAACAGCACACAACACTAATAATTACCATTGTATATGGCACAATCATAAATTAAAACAATGCAACTAATTGGCAAATTGCACTTTTGAAAAAAAAGATAGATAATTTCCTTTGTATGTTGCTAGCATAACTTAGCTCCATGCCAGCATCCAAAAACTGAAGTATTTTTTAAACAGAACAAAGCTTAGTTACGCACAAACGAAAGGCCGTGGTAAGCCGCGGAATTTGGACAATTTTGCCGAGGTGAGCCGCGGAATTGTGAGAACTGGCCTGTGGAATTTGGCAAAATTTACCGAGGAAAACTGTAGGCCCTACTCATGACCATGTCTTTAGACTTAAGTCTGCTAAATTGGCCAAGTTTATAGGTGCTTTTTAATAATGTAAACACGAAGTAACAACAAATGCACTCAGTTACCATATATCATACCTAACAAAAGTTAGCATGTAAGACTAATTCACTGACACTGTTGTTGGCTTTAACAATGAGTATGAATTTTTCCATCAACTACATTTTTATATGACACCCATGAGATTAAAAAATTATGGCTCAGACAAGCAAGCACCACATGTGCCAGCACACAGAGTGAGCGACGTGTAATAGGTTGCTTTCAAGCCAGGTTTACCTTAATGCTCTAGTACTGGATAAACTTACAATTACATTATAGAAACACAGCGAAATTGTGAAATTTAGCACTTTGGATAAAAGAAAACAAAATTCACAATTTTTGACAAAATCTGGAGCAAGTTGATGATTTCAAACAGACAAAAATGATATTCTGAACAACATATTTCTGGTGTCCCTACTGATCCAGCAGATAACTGACCGATGACTGATGTCGTGGAATGTGCACCGTGGGATGGACAGGTTGGTACTGCTGCCTGTCAATGCTTAGCGACACTTCATCAGCCGTTGTCTTGCGGTAGACCGGATTGTCAAAGTTCATGCTCTTTATGTTCTTGCGACGGTGCAGTCGACGCAGCAGAATTACCGCCTGCAACACACGGTGCGTGCAGGCTGTCAACAGTTTTATACAGTTAATGAATCTGCTGGCAAATCCAATTTAACAATCATACTAACATGAACTTCTGACAGTCCTAGTTTGAACTACACACAAAACATCTGACTGTCTCGAGAGTCAAGACCATATTGCTAACGCTACTTTTCTGACCAACCAATTTCTACGTGCAACAGCAGCTACTGATGTAGCGCGTCTTAGCCATCACAATTCTGTCTGTCCATCCGTTCGTCCGTCCATCACACAGATGGATCAGTCAAAAACAGTGCAACCTAGGATTACCAAATCTTCACCATCGGCTGCCTGGAAGACTCTAGTTTCAAGAACCGTAAAGTTTTTCCATAAATTCGAAAGAGGTCAGCCGAAAGAGGGCACTAAATGAAAGGGGGATAAGAAAAATTCGCAATTTCCAGCCAATATGGCGTTGGCAGAGTGAGACAGGTCAGGCCCTCTGGCGAATACACATAAAACACTATAGATAATTAGCCGCCAGTCGTATGGCGCCCTCTGGCGACTGTAATAAAAACAGATTTTGTTTTACTGGGCTTTCAAACATGCAAAGCTGTTGCACATTCCCCTTTGCATTACCTGGGCTTTTCTTGTTCCAACAGCTGCACCTTATCACATGTGACCTAAAATTTTTTTCTTTGCAGTCAGTCGTATCTTCTAATCACCCAACTTACAGAATCAATGCATTGGTAACAATAAATTTAGTTAAATTCAGCTACGAAGGCATTACATGGTAAAAAGACATGAGGAGCATCAGAAATTAAAAGGTTAGCTTTGAAATAGCACTTACTGTGATGAAACACACTGCCAATGAGTAAGCTTAGAAAACAAAACGTCGAACAAAAACTTACAGTGATGATGAGAATGATGAAGACTGCAGCACTGACAGATATTGACACAGCAAGCACACGCGTATTGACTGAATGCTGGACTGCTGCTGGTGCCGTCACGAACTGTGCTGGGCGACTAACAATTGGCGGCAACTCTGTAACAAGTACGGCCTCATCTACAAACAAATACAAAACAAGAATTTCACAGATATCATCACAAACCAGTCACACATCAGGGTTTTTTTTGTCACAGGTGCAGTCTATCACTCTTAGCCCCAGTTTTTAGAAGTCTGTGGTATTCCCCGAAATTTTTAAAATTTTATGCACACTTCAATGACGGATTTGTGTATCTCAGGTTTCCACTTTCACATACAACTTTTTGTCGGGAGAATTAAGAAGGGCAGATTTTCTAACCAACCACTGAATCACTTACATACTTCATATATACAGCAACTTCCTAAACAATGTTCACCTGAATCGCAATAAGACTAATAAAACACCATTAGCCAGACCAACAAATAAAACCACACAGTTTCCAGATGAGAAGTTCCACTTCATTAATTTCACTGTCTTGGTGAAGTTACCATCAGTAATACAGTTTTATTGCGCAACTGTAAAGACTTGGTCGAAGAAAAAATAATCATCACTCTAAACGGTTCTTTCTCGTGTGACAAAGTTATCGATAAAACGTAGCAAATCACTGACCACAAGTCTGTCGATCATTGCGTAGCGAGTAAGTAACGCCGCCGATGTCGTTGGGACATGCGCATGTGAAGCCGGGATAGCGAAGTGTCGGGAGGCAGAGATGGCTGCAGCCGGCTTGTTCGCATGCATTGCTTACTGCAATGATCAAACATCACATCATCAACACAAGGGATTTCAGCACGCTCAGCATGTTCCTTGAAAAGGGACCCCACAGACAGCAGCAAAACATTATCTGCCCTGCAACATGGGGCCTCTTTATGGCATGTTGTGACAGTTAAACGTTCACTTGGTGCAGAATGACATTCTCTGGTCCGGGGGGCATTAACCCATACTGTCAGCCATCTCAGCAGTAAGGGTCAAGCCCCCACATTTTTGCCAACGGAACCTAATCAGATTTAAATCATCAAACTGTTGTCATCATGAACAACATAGCAGCCACAGAAGAAAAGCGCAACTACAAACTGTTTTTACGTGAAACCTATTTTTTTACCTGAAAGATAACATACATATTTATGCTATTTCATCCAAAACCTATATTGGTTAACATAACATGTCAGCATTATTAAAACATTACACCAGAAAAGTAGACAACAATATCTTAAAAAATAAGCACCAGATATGACAGTTTCAGGTATTCAGTAACTTTGGTAACCTGTATTAATTAATCTCTTATTTCTCTCTATTCATTGTACAAACCACACAAATCAAGCAATGTACGGAATGACCTTAGAAATCAAGCATGACCAAATAGGCATAAGACCTTATGAGTTGAGTTTGGCGAAGTCTTACCACGTGGCTGTTTGAGGTTGTGATGAATGCGCATGTCCATTGGTGTTGAGAGGCCGTCGGCAACCAGCTCGACACTGGAGTCATTCAGCACTGCACTACGACGACGATTCACCTTCAGGATTGAGTGCGTATGCCAGTCGGTCCAGAACACCTCATCCTAGTACACAACAACAGCCAGATGATCTTCATCAATTATTCATCCACAGTGCGACTCTCCGCAGGCACTTTATGGTTGGTGGCTTAGCGTAGCAGTAACACGTTTGACTGAATCAACAAAGTTACTCTATGACAGGCCCGGTTAGCACTGTGATGGGTGACTCTCTACGGGCAGGTAAACCATCTCGGTGCAAAGCCTGCCAGCTAGGTCAACTCAGCCTTCTACCCTCTGTGGGACGGTAAAATGAGTATCAGCTGTCTAGCTAAGTAATAATAAATGGCGATGGTGAATATAGTTTCTGTAGCTGCCTACCGGCGGATCTATTGGCTCAAGCTGATCGGCTTGGTCTAAAGGTCGGCAGCCACCTGGCGCTCGTGTTACATCCAGTCAAATGAACCGGGTGAACTCTCGCAATGGCTGTGCCATGATGACAGCACCATAAACATTGGCATTGGTATTATTATTATTATTTAAATACCTTCTAATGAATATAACAATCACAGCTCAGTTAACAGTGAATGGTTTTCCCATTGAAAGATTTTCCCCTCATAATTCATGCAACAATTCCCTCTCAGCTGTCAAACTTCCCTGTATTCCCAGTTTCTCCAGAAAAAGGTCAGTCAAGATTTAACACCTTCATAAACTGTTCCGTTTCCCAAACAAAAAAAATTACACTGGTTCATCTATAATGGAATCTTCATTAAAAGGCTGTTATTTCAGTAAAAATGATGCTACCAATTAACACTCTGATAAGGTAAAGTTTTGAAGCAGAGAAAGCAAGCCACTGCACACCTCAAAGACGGCAATAGAGAATGGATGCAAAAGATTGTTGTAAGATGTCAGCACCACTTGACGATTGTGTCCATTGAAGTCAGACATGAAGATGACATGAAGTTTAGCATCAACCCAGTACAGACGATTGCTGTCATAATCTGCAGCACAAGTATGCAGTAACATCCTTACAGCTAACATCCAACCATACTCCGCTCTATATTACTACCATGTTTCATAACTCCCAAGTGTCAAACGAACTTACAACTGTTGCCATGTTCTGTTAACTAAGCAACAGCAACAACGAAGACTACTGTCGATAACAGACATAATGAGGAAACAGCAAAGCTTACAGACACCAAGTAATCATCCTTTTGTATCGTCTAAAAAGCCAAATTAATGAAGCAAAAGCATAAATGTTTCCTATGCAATACATCCAAAGCACAAAAAAGAAACGTAAAGCACGTTTACATAAACAACAGCAACAGAAGACAAAATTACCGAGAGTCAAGCCATTTGGCCAGTCAATGTTTTCATGAACAATAACAACTCTGTCAGAACCATCGAGTGCTGCTCGTTCTATCTTTGGCCTTGTGCCCCAGTCAGTCCAATACATATGCCTGTTCAATGACATCAACAACAACATATTACATATTGTATCTGGATCAAACATTATCATTCGTAAAAGTGTGTGCAGATGGCCAACCGAAAATTTTTCGAAACCTATCCCACATACTGAGCTACGCTGAAGACCACATGGTACACTGCAGCAACGTGCATCATAAATGTTAAGAACTACTCACTAACGCCTGTTTACATCTAGTGATTAACATAATCAGCGGTATGAGAAGCTATATCAAAAAGATGTTTTATAGCCAAAAGCATCAACAATGCATGCAAGTACCTGTACTTGGGACGAGGATCAACGACAATTGCTCTTGGCTCGTCAAGTCCGGAGTCGATCAGTGTTCGACGCCATGTTGCTCCATCTTCTGCCAGAGTTCCGACAGCATTGCGTAGTCCAAGGACATCAATACGATCTTTGCCAGCATCAGTCCAGTACAAGTTGTGATGAATCCAGTCGAACGCCAGGCCATCTGGACTACTGACGTCATCAGAGACAAGCACCTGATGCAGCCTTGCAACTCCAGACTTGTCAAATATCACCCTACACCACAGTTCACACACATACGACAACTGAGTAATAATCCATCAGCTATGTGCGGCATTCTCATAAAAACATGTTATTAACAGGCTGCATTACGAGTTTTGCTCATCTGTCCATTCTGTGTGGGTTCAAAACTTGAACACAAAAAAACTGTAGAATAACGAAATACCTGTGAACGTTTCCCTTGTGTGCCAATTTTCAGTTCAAAAGATCAAAGATCAAGCTTAGTGCAGCAATAACCTAAACAAAGTAATCTAACATGGCTTGGCTTAATTTACACGATGACAGCTGATGCAGAACTGGATTTTCAATAACAGTATTAAGCAAGAAGTGCACAGCTATATGTGGACATCTGCTCTATTTCGTTTCAAAACAAAAGACACCGGGTAAACGAAACAGCAGAACTATTGCATTCAATGACCAGGCAGACCTGCTGATGTTTTTCGATGTAACATCTGTCCAGAACACGGCACTGGCGGTGATGTCATAGTCGACGGCAATGGCAGCATGCATTCCACCGTAGATGAGTTGATAGCGACCAGTGTAGAGGTGCAACTGACGCAGATCATGACGATTTGCAAACAACAGCATCGGCTCACCAGCTTACAAAACACACACACGTACCATCCGATGCCCATCTCACAACTGACCACATGTTTTACTCAATTCACAAGCTAGCTGTACTACATCTATGTGCATACATTGCTGTACAGCTGCCCTGTTGGATCAAATACATATACAGATTATGTATCGGGTGTCAAAAAATCATGACTATTTGCAATATCTAAGAATTAAACACTGCAGTTAACAGATAACAGCTTCTCTTCTACTAAGCCAATTCCATATAAAAACATAATGGAACTGGTGCTATGCATTCAGAGAGACAGACAGCTGGCAAATGAGTTTTGCTTTAACAGCGACAAGAAAAAGTGGACATACTGATAGCCCGACAGGTGACGTGGTCGAGTGGATCGAGCATAAAGCCGGGTCTGCAGCTACACTTGAAACTGCCTTCAAGGTTGTGACAGAACTGTGAGCAGTAGCCAGGCCGCTCACATTCATTGACATCTACAATGACAACGCCACATAGCTTTCTATAGAGGTTGCAGAAACGACCAGTCATTGAAGGATGTAACTAAATGAATTTATACAGCTTATTAACCATGCCACACACCACTTGGTAAGTTAAGTTGGTATAACGAGCTACAATGAATCACAATGGGATGCACAGACCAAACCTCAGTAACTCAGTTAACTACTATCACAATTATTGCAGGCAGTGTGAAATTCCTACCATTTCTATGACTCTCCATAGCACTACTCCGCACACAGCAGTCACCCACACTGTGCACTGCACATGAGCTTGGCAATAACAAAATGTCAACAGCAATACCAACTGAACAATGCAACGTGGTACAGAGCAAAAACGAGCCACTCTAATTAATGAGAGTAAATCGATACAACAGCACAGCACTGCACTACCACTCCAGCTGCATTTGATCCGGCAATTACGATTCCTACCCGGCAAAGTCAGCAATCTCCACGAATACTTGCACGGGTTTTTATACAGTAATGACAATTTACCTTGGCAAGTCTTGTGGTCGGATGCCAGTTCATAACCGGGAGGACACTGACAGATGTGACCATTGTACGTGACAAGACAGATGTGTGAGCAGTCAGCCTTTCCCTCATTCTCTTCACATTCTCCGTCTGCAGCCAACATAACATGCTCAATTACCACTTGGTAAGACAAATGTCTGTAACAGGCAGACTGCCATATTTAGAATATGTATAGAAACAGTTGAAACACATACTGATGGTACTTAGCCTATCACACACCCCAAACTCACATCCCGTGACCTCACATCTTGCATGTCTTATTCCGCTTTGAAACACAGTGACAGGACAACATACTATACACAGCCTACACAAACGTGCAACACCGAAACAGTCCGTCAAGCCAGCCATGAAGCAGTAATTAATAACAAATGGACTTTGATTTGACCACTTCCACCCAACACATACTAACTGGAAATTTGGGGCACAGCGCACCATGAGGCCACCCGGTGACGTAAGTCCAACGTGTGAAAAAGTTTAGCGGGTTGAAATTCCCCTCATAGCAAAGTCACGTGGCCCGAACTCAAATACATTGGCATACACAAAATGCACATTGTCGACTTAGGGTGGGTCAACATCCGCACGCTAACTGACGTTGTTGGTGGACCAAATATCACCAAATATCCTTTTTTTCGACGTGGGAGGAAATGTGGTCGATAATGCCATTTGCTCAACGCCGCCGCTTGAGTAGCCAGCGACACGAAGAAATTTGATTGTGGTCTGTCGAGACTCCTTCGTGACAAACTGCACTGGCTGGATGTGCTTGAGAGAGTCACCTTCAAGCTCGGCCTCATGACGTACCGTTGTTTGCACGGACAAGCACCTCGGTACCTCGCCTATCATATCAAGCCAGCCATCGAAGTTGCATCGCGACATTGAATACGTTCTGCCAACCGACACCGGCTAATCGTACCCCGCTGTCGACTCAACACGTACGGCCGTCGGGCTTTTCCAGTTGCTGGTCCGACAGTCTGGAACTCGCTGCCAGATGAACTCAGAGAGAGATCCAGCGTGTGACATTGACAGTTTCAAACAGTTCTTTAAAACAATCCTGTTCAGTCAGTACTAGTGTGACAAGCGCATTAGAGGTTAATTTTAACAATATGCACTATATAAATTTACATTTTACTTACTTACTTACTTACCGCTTGTCACTGTGTAGATCCGTTTTAAAGATATTCGGTCAAATTCTACGTTCACCAATTTTTTTGTTTAACTCCAGGGTGATCCCGCTTGATAACGCCATTGACCGCTTGTCGATATCTCAATCTGCTCCAGAGATATTTGCGGTCAAAGTCAAAAGCTGTCTTACGTCGCGCCAAATTCTGGACGTTTTTTGCCTTCCCAAATTTTAAGGGGGTGGTGCCCCCCAAAAATTGCACCCAGGTTAACCCCCCTGAATGTATCGGACCATCAGGCCTAATTATTGAGTTTGGCCTGCATCACGTGGCAAAGTTTCGTAAAGCTAATCCCCTTAGCTCCAAAATTATAGGCATGCATAATGCATATGCTACATTTTAAGCCAATTTTTGACCCCCCATTAAAAAAATTGTTGGGAAAACCCCCATCCCTTGTGGAATATGGACTAGCAAGACTTGGCCATTCTGTAGCACGTGTAAAAATTTTAGGGCGCAGCACCCCTAGAGGCCAAAATATGGTCTTCTGACAAAGTCGATTTGGGTGGGTATGATTCCATATTGAGATCTCCATAATTACTGGACCAAAGTTCACTGGACCAAAGTTCACTGAACTTTTTTCGCCGAATGTGAGAGGAAATGCTGTCATGCATCAGTTTTCAGATTTTGGATATCTATCCATTCCGGAGACATTCGCGCTCAAAGTGGAAAGGGGTCCAAAATTAGGCCAAATTTAGCATGTTTTTCGCCGACAAAATTTTTTTGGGAGCAGGCCCCTAAATTTTTGTACCGGCATGTATAAACTGAACATGCTTCCGAACATGTGGCAAAATTTCGCGGAGATTGGCCCATGAACCTCGGAGATCTCGCGATAAAAAAAGAAGAATAAACAGCAGTAAAACATAAGACCTTCCCGAACTATCATTCCGGGCGGCTAACAACATATATTAACAATCACCTATGCAAGTACTTAAGTACTATTCCCACTACTAACATAATGCCACGATTTCCACAACATCTGGCAAAACCTAATTTGCTACATTTCCTTTATCAAAGATTCTCATCTGAAAGTATTAACAATCAAGGTGACTGGTCCCTAGTCCAAAGGGAGCACTAGCCCAAATTTGGCCAGGTTCTGCATAGCCAAAGATGCAATTTATCTTTATTCCTAACCGTATCACTAGCCCTAACCATAACCCTATTCTCAACCCTCAGGCTGTTTGGATAATGCCCCTTCGAACTAGTAAACTGTCCCAACAATCAGCATATATGGACATGACAGTATTAAGGCAACAATGAATGGCCACTAACTGTGTTCTAGATGGCTGGCACAAAGAGTTGCATTCTCATCCTCAGCGTCGTGACAGTCACGGTGTCCGTCACAGACTACTGCTAGTGAAATACAGTTGCGAGACGACATCAGAGTACAGTCAAACTGTGTCACGACGTCACATTCATCACGCCCTGTTCAACCAATCATCGATAGCAATGTGCATCAAAGACGTTAATAAGTACGTTGCCTTTAATTGACAAGTGATAATGTGACAATGTATCGCCAATTTTGTAGGCACATGGTAACATATGACAAATGATTATATTATATTACATCATCAAGTTAATAAAAACACAACTAATAGAATACCAATGGTTAGCTAAACTTAGAGCTGCACAACAATGATGGCTTAGCAAATCAAGCAAGTATAAAGTGACTGGACATATTCAGCAACTCCAACAGAAAGAGCAGACACCGAAACAGTGACACACATCAGGTTTTATTTGAAACGGAGATTTAATTGAAACAAAGAAAAAAGAGATGTGAGTTACAAAGAGTCCAAACAGGCTGACACTTTGTGAACCGACATTTCTCTGAATGTATCGGACCATCAGGCCTAATTATTGAGTTTGGCCTGCATCACCAATTCTTCATAGACAAATAACTTCAGTATCATTTATAGTAAGATAAGGCAAGGTTAGAATGCCCGCCAGTTTTTCAGTGCTCAACGTGTAGATTCGAGAAATGTCAGTCCACAGTGTCAGGAGCCAAATCATAGAGAATGAAATAACAATGTACTTGAACCACAGCTGAGTTCATCAGATCCGTCGCCACAGTGGTCAATGCCGTCACATGTCAGATGCAGAGGAATACATTGGTGATTCGCATGACACAGGAACTCCAGCGACGAACACGTCACTCCCATGCCTACACCAATCAATCAGTGAAATAATCACGTGTATCCACCACACAGTGCATCACACAATCTACTGACTGCTATTACGTTCAGCCTTTGTTTGACCGGTCAACTTATCGACAGTCACCCAAATAGGCCACTCCTAGTGCAGTTAGATACTGTTCAATCTAACTGGCTAATATGGACATTTAAATTAACTTCTTGTTGAAAACACGTAAACACAAAAAGATGCCAAGCGAGAAGCTCAAATTACAGTTTGCTTCGTCTGAGCCATCTTCACAGTCGGGATCCGCGTCACAGACCCACTTCTGGTGAATGCATTGGCTTGAGCTGACACAACGAAACTCTCCGTTGACATGACACTTGTCATCGGGCACGATGTGACCGGGTGGACAGCCAAACTCGTCCGAGCGATCGCTGCAGTCAAAGCTTCCATCACAGTGCCAACGTCGTGGGATGCACTGCGAGTTGTTACATTGCCACTCGTTCAGCGGACAAGTCACCGGAGCTGACAGATACACACGGACAGATAGACAGACAGACATACTACTCACTACCATCCGCACAGACCTAAACCACATCATCATACGTAGATTGTGCGCTCATTCAAACTCCTGCCACTCATCACAGTCTCAAGCCTTTAAGACTGCAGGAAAGAGTTACTCTAAATCTGCATGTCTTTCTTCATGCCAAAATATGCCAAAGCATTCTACCATACAGTAAAGATCAACAATACAAGTCCTCACATGACTGGTCCAAACCAGTGGTGGATTCAAGGAGGGAGTGGGAGAGAGGCGCCCCTCCCCCTATAACTGACCGAATGCATCTTAAACATATGAAAATTCTGCATTAAAATGTGTTATTTTTGAATACAATTTTCTAAAATTTTCTGGAAAGGGAGCATAACCCCTCCCCAGATGCCACCATT
>Ga0209367_1001098_pt1 | contig 31808 bp, 13 predicted proteins | sample WorMetLIZISLAND2_FD_187412 | JGI IMG/M metagenome (GOLD analysis project Ga0209367, IMG submission 187412) | Marine gutless worms symbiont microbial communities from Max Planck institute for Marine Microbiology, Germany - Olavius geniculatus... ...
TTAAAATTGGCCAATGTTTCACCGAGTTATTGAAAAAATAAAAATGGCACGTTTTTATGAACAGCAGTGTCGAGGGTAATACTGTTTTTGCATAGTTCAATTGCCAGCGTCAATAACAAAGAATATTAATTGCTGTATTCAAATACTGATTTTAGTCACGTAAAAAATTTCCTTCCGAAGATTTTGCTGAAAACCACATGACTGTATGACGTACAGTTGCAAAATTATGGTGTCATTAACTTTGTGTCGTTTTTTGGACCACCCTGTACGTCATCATGTTCACGCAATAGTTATTATACACTATAGGCATTTAAAGAATTAAAAAAAACATTCTTATTTATAGTACGTGTTTGTTTAATGTCTGTAGAACAGGCATATGGTGGGTTAATGTGCCTAAGCTCCCAAGTCTGTCGCTTACTGGCAGAATCACTTGCCATTTGCTAACTTTACTCATTGAGAAAGCTGACATTGATTTTTATTATTTCATGAAGAGCAAAGTCCTAGTGATTTTGGCAAGTGGGATCATACAGCTCTAGATGGTTTACTCACCAGTTTTAACTGCCCGATGCATTACCGTCCACCAAGCCGCATTGCAGTCAAAATTTCATTTCTTAACCTTGTAGCTTGTGATGTGGATGAAGTGCTGTCAATAGAAGCATATGTGTCTGATTAATAATTACAGAGCTCTGTCATGTTTTTTTTCAGCATCTGCTCAAGCCCCAGCATTAGAGGTTTGCATTTCTACTATGGTACCAGTAATTTCTGACAACAGATGGTAGTAGTTAAGCTGCTGTACCTGTAGGTCTATGCATGTGTTATGGGTTAACAGAATTTTCAGTTACGCTTAATGTTTTACTTTACTGTTGTTGTCAGATTAGATTGGTGATTATCTTTCAGAAAGCTAATGTGTAATTATCTGTTGGTATGTACAGCTATATGGAAAAGATTTTGCAAACATTTCGTTAAGTTTACAGAATACTGACTTTATGTGAAGATGTAATGTAAAGACTAGAATCATAAGCTTTTTTGCTATGATTTTTACGCACGAACGCAGCTACTGCTTTCAGCGCGTCTTAGCCATCGCAATTCTGTCTGTCTGTCTGTCCATCAGTCTGTCACACAGGTGGATCAATCAAAAATGGTGCAAGCTAGGATCACCAAATTTTCACCGTCGGCTGCCTGGAGGACTGTAGTTTCAGGAACCGTAAAGCTTTTCCATAAATTCGAAGGGGGTCACCCCGAACGAGGGCACTAAATGAGAGGGGGATGGGCAAAATTTGTGATTTTTGGCCAATAAGTTGCTGTATCTCAGTAACGGTGCGAGATAGGGCCTAGGTTACTATTAATCACTAATAGGAAGTCGTACACTGACTCACGATTGGCGCCAAATTCAATGACCTTGGATGACCTTGAACGCCAAAATAGGGGTTTTTAATGGATTTTTGGCGATTTCGGGCTGCGACACAAGTCTATATCATTCACAAGGTGGCGCCATGCTACTATCGTTATGCAATCCAGATAGAGAATTTGGTATTTGTATATCAACTTAGCGCGAACAGTGAACACCCCAATTTTCAGCTACACTACTGAACCGGAACTGCTATAGGCTTTCGCGCGTCTCGTGAGCATTAGCTCAAATTTCTTGTTTATTATTATGTGTAGTTACAACGTTGGCAAGGGTACCAAAAAGATCGGGGAAATGTCTAGGAATTTCACTGTTGTGGTCTGGTTTAGCATAAACACCTGTTGTTGAACATATTTTGTGCTGCTTAAAAAGTGCTTATTAACTTTCAAATTTGAAAAAGTGCTGACATGTTATTGTGTTCTTGGTAAATAAGTGTAATTCTGTAGCTTGTTATTTTTGATAAGCTACAGCTATGCTGTAGGTATCTATGTTACAGTTGTCATCTGTCTGTTGTTCATCATCTGTGGGTAACAGATGTATTGTGTCTAAGCATAAGGTCATAAGGTAAAACTTTTTATATGAATAATTAGCCCTCTGTCAAGGCTCTGTGCATGCAAATTTTGGGCAATGCAGTGTTAGGGGAATATTTTCAAATTTAAGGTTGAATGGAGGGGGTATTTTTAACAGAAAACTGGCCATATCTCGGAAGTGGTGAGAGACATTGCCAAGGTTACAATTAATCACCAATAGGAAGTTGCATATGCCTTTTCACATGAGATGAAAATCATCAACCTTGGATGATCTTGAAGTTTAATACTGCAACAGGAACTGTATAGGCTGTAGAGTGTCTTCCCTAGCATAAGCTGGGCTTTCTTGTTTGCATCATCACATTGCAGTTGAGTGCTGACGGTCAGAACGAATTTGTGAAAAGTTACCTACAGCAGCGTGAACAGCTGATGAGCCAGCAGATGGAAGACAGAAAACGTTATGAAGGTGACAAAGTCTTATGTTGTGTGTGTTGAAAATAGTCAGTGATACACTTTGTAAGCAGTGACCCATTTATGTTTATTGTTATTTTGGCTTATATTGAAAATTGTGAAGCTATTTGTTTCTTTGGTCTTCACTGTTAGTGATTTTCGGTATGCTGACATACTTTTGTCTAGGCTCTGCCTAGAATCAGCGTTGCTTGCCTTACGTCCAAAGCAAAATGAATGTTTTAACGCTGATGTGTGCTGAGTGGCAGCTGCAACAGCAGTATTTTGTTGCATATTATGACACGACATAAGTAAAATTTCTGGCTTGCAGGACTGTCACAACATTCATTTGTGTTTATGTTTTTCGATAGTTCTACGAGTTGAGTGATGTGTTGTGACTGAACTAAGTGATCGCTTGTTGCTGTAGAAGAGGCAAGCAGATCGCAGAGTGAAGCCGAAGACAGCTCTGCCTCTCCAGACAAACATGCAGCAGCCGAAACATCGGCTTCTAAAGACGATGACGACCAGTCCGATGAAAGTACTGATGTCGAAGATTCCGACATGATTAAGCAGAACATTGTCCATGCTGGTGATGGCGATAAAGCTGATGGTATGTTTGCTTCTGATATTTGGAAGATGTCTTATATTTATTATGAACATTACAGTTTGTTAATGTTTCTGTTAAGTATGTCATGAACTTTGTTATTTGTTACCAATGTTTTATACCATGTAAATGTTTAGTAGCTTTTTATAGGTATTATCACTTTTTATGGTACATGAAATGTTTTAAAATTGAATTTACGGTTGTGGTTGAAATTGATAATTAGCAGTGTTATTTTGCGTGTTTTAGATTCTGAAAAATATTTCACGCCAGATACATCACTGTTACATGATACAGCAAAGTATGTTATATTGTTTTGAATATTTTCTACAAATTGTTATTCTTTTTTTGTATTAATATTGTGAGACAAATCTTGTGTAGTTCTTTTGTTAAGTGGGGCACAAATCATGTTTAAATAGCGTTTTTTGGTTCTCAGCACATGAACAAATAATTGTGAATTGTCAAGTGATATTTTACAGATTCATACATCTTGCCCACAAGACTCAAGTGTTTTATGTTTAAGCTATTTCTCCGTAACTCTGGGCGTTTGATTGGAATGTGTTCGTTGACTGCCAGTCCCCATTTGTTTATTTTTGTGACTACAGTTTGAAGTCAGTCTGTGGAATGACTTTGTTTATTCACACATGTTGTATGGCAAAGACTGCATTTTAGTTTTAATTTTATAGTGGAGGCTTATTGGTACAGTCGGTCACAGCAGTGTTATGCTATTAAACTTGGCATTCATGCGAGCCATGTGAAGGAAGGTGATAGTGAAAAAGAGAGTATTGGCAACAAATTAACATCACTGCTGTCTTGGGATATGCCAGGAGGAAATTTAAAAAGTGTCCTGTGTTGCTGCGACTGAGGTGTAGATGATATGATAGTCTGCTGTTTTGTTCAGACTAAAGTGAACTTAACACGTTGTTTGTTGTTTTTTATAGGGAGGCAGTTGGCAGTGCAGTAGTGCAGGAGGAAGAAGGTGAGGCGGTTGAGGATGTCCGCACAGTGCAGCTGAAAAACAGATCACGCTCGTCTTCTTCATCTAGTGGAACGCATTCTCGTTCACGTTCTGCCGACAGTGAGCACGGTGGTCGGAGAAGCCGATCGGGTTCGGGGTCTTCTGGCTCAAGGTCAAGATCGAGATCATCGTCAGCACGTAGGTCAAGGTCACGGTCTAATGAGCGACGTTCAAGGTCGCGTTCAAGGTCACCATCGGAGGAGGTACAGAGGCTGTCAGCTGGAGATGTGGTGGCCGATAGTGTCGAGCCGCAGTCACCTGGAAAGCAACTATCCGCTGAGTATGATGAACCGCGGCATAATTCTTCAGATGAACATGATGATAACCACCAAGAACCTATGGATACTACGAAAGAAGTATGTGTGTTGATTTATAATGTATTTCTTTGGTTGATTGTAACAGTTAAAAGCATTAGTGTTGGTCTTTTAGCATCTTGGGTTTTAGCTGATGCTTCAGTCGTAGTTGAGAGTAGCTGATGTTTGGCTGCCAAGTTGCGCTAATCACATGAATGGGTTGGTGGCTAATTGGGAGATAATAAGTAATGGAGTTTTCATCGAACAGTATCTTAGAAACCACAGTGGTTGAAATGCTGCATGTAGGAAACTGATTGCTGCCTGTCTACAGGGTGCAGCAGAAAAAAGTGGCCCCCTAAATTTTTTTACCTTTTTCTCAGCAACCGTTTGGGATTTTAATATGAAATTTTCCAGATTTATTTATTGAAACCTTCTACATCTAACTGCCAGGTAAAATGTGATTCTGTTGAAAAACAACGAAGTTATAGACTTTTTAACATGACCACCTACCGATTTTTCGGCATTCAAAAATGTTCATGCTAAAAATGCTATTCATTTTTTAAAAACTGGTTACACGTTACTGCCGATGACGTCACAGTGACGTTTTGATAAACAGCAATTCATGTTGTTTATAAATTATCATTAAGTTATCCTTCCTTTAAAGCAATCGCCAGTTGCCCACCGGATTCAACTTCCAGCAGGACGGCACGTCAGCACACACAGCGAGCAACGCCACGCTGCGCACAGAACTGGCTGCGGGCCAGCTGTCCAGATATCATCACAAAAGACCATTGGCCTCCAAATTCATCTAATGTAAATGTAATGGACTATCATGTATGGGGTGCAATATTGGAGGCTTACTGCAAGCTTAAAACAAAGCTGAAAACAAAGGCCAAACTCAATGAAGCACTTCAGGTTATCTGGGGCAACCTGCCACAGGGATCGATCGACAAGGCTGTAAAAGATTTCTCAAATAAGGCGACTGGAGGCTGTTGTTGTTGCTTGGAGCTGGTGGTGTGGTGAACACTTTGAACATTCACAGTGACAATGGAATTCTAGCATCTGATCAATATTTAACTGTGTTGTTTCAATGATGTTATTAAATTGGTGTTGTAGCCGGAACATTTTTGAATGCTGAAAAATCGGTAGGCAGTCATGTTAAAAAGTCTGTAACTTCATCGTTTTTCAACAGAATCAAATTTTACTTGGCATTTAAATGTAGAAGGTTTTAGTAAATAAATGTGTAAAATTTCAAATTAAAATTCGAAACGGTTGCTGAGAAAACAGCGAAAAACTTTAGGGGGCCACTTTTTTTGCCGCATCCTGTAGTTAGCACCCTCTGTCCTCCAATAGTTGGTCTACAAAGCATTATGAGATTGATGACTGTCTGGAGGAAAACAGGGAAGATTATTAAAACTGCCATTTTCAATACATATGCACAATTATAATTGGCAGTTCTTACAATTTTAGGTTTCCGTCTTTTTTTGTGTTTTGTTATAATGTTTTGTATTTTGTAAAGGTTAAACTTTCTGTAAAAGTAAAACTTTTTGTTCCGTTATTAGGTGTATGTGCAATTTTGCCTTCAAAGGCTGTCCCGAAAATGACCTATACTGTGTCGGGCAGGACGTTAAACCCTACTCACTCACTGTCTAGTTAGCTTTTTGGATTACTTCAAGGAAGTCATTGATAATCATTACTATTGTTTGATGCATATTTAGCCTATACTTGTACCGTACACAAACTACCAGTGTGGCATTCAGTAAAAAAACCTCTTTTTTACTAGTTCGCTCTTAGGTATAAATTTATCAGAAAATGTAATAGTACTGACTACTGATATTAGTACAGTAGATCGATAATGATTTATATGCAGGCTTAAATGTCAGTCGTTTTGTATCAGATTATGTGCATGAAATGTATGAATACTTTGCTGTGGTATAGGATGTAGTACAAGCTGTTGAGTTATCAGTGGAAGAAAGCCAGCACTCTGTTGATAGCAGACTGTATGTATTGTCTTGTTGTCATGCATAGACTTTGCAGTAAACTTTTTCTGATCATTCCTCCAAGTTGATTCATGTCAGAATTTACTTACATGTCATTTAGCTTTAGATGCATAGTGAAATATTGCCATCATCAGATGACTATAGGAATTGGCCTACATGGCAATAGTACTGCTAGATTCAGGTTAGTATTCTCATATTTCACATATTAAATGATCATTGAAATGAGCGCCTATGTCTTGAGAGACTATGTGAAGACAAGAGAGCTACAGTGCAGATGTGAATTTAGGTGGAAGTTGCATTACAGATTTATTCGTTAGATGTGCTCCAGTTACAGTGAAATTAAATTTCTGTCTAGGTCATATTAGAAGAGTAAATAATATGCAATAAAATTGAAGAAATAACATTAACAGGTTACAAGCTGTATTAGAATGTTGTGTTTTGTGTTGTCATACTGTCGATGCTGTCAGCTGTAAGGACTAGTTTTTTGACAGTCGTAAGACTGAAGGACAATACCTTCAGGTGGTTTGAAAGAGAAACTGTATTTTGTATATATTAGAGCTGTTGGAGTGTTAATTTTTTAACACATGGGTTAATGTATTAATAATGCATTGTTAATATTGCTGATATATTTTAAGTGGACTACGTTGAGAGGGTGACAGGAATGAAGCCCGCGAAATCGTGACTGTGTTGCAGGACCATAACAGTAGTCATGGAATGGCAACAAAACAATTTCTAATTACTTGAATATTACTCAGTCGTCAGATAACCATGGTTTAATGGGATAATGGAACTCTTGCTTCACAGAATTTGGTAAATTTACATGTGTGCATTAATTTTTTTAATGCATGTTCATTTGAGAGCTCTAGTATATTTGTTGTCCAGATATAAATGGCTTCTGATTTCATATTTGTGCTGTCTTTAACACAGGGAGATGAGTAGAGAAGTTGGTGATTTGAAACAACAGTCGGATGATTTACCGAAAACAGATGTAGACAACCAGGTATTGTACTTCATTCTGTCGTTTTGCCAGGTCTTGCATTTGTAGTCTGTTGTGGTTTTGTTTTGAAAGTTTTTTTGCTTTTTTTCTGATAGCTAATACGTTGTTACATTGTATTAACTGAAGACAGCTTTTGACAGTGTTTGGTATTGTAATTATTAGCCATTAGAAATTTGGTTGATTGTGTGATAATTGTTAATCATTAGCAATAATTGTTAGTCATTAGCAATTTGTTAATTGTGTGAATTTTTTGTTGTGACAACTGCACATTCACTGCATTTTCCTTACGTTGCTGTATATGTCGGTTAGAAGGTGTGTTTTTTCGATGCCTCATCCTGGGTGAATCGAGTGGTCGACGGGCATCATTGATGGAATAACAACTGGTGTGGTCTTAATGGGGATGGAAGCATTCATTTACGGCTGTCAAGTCATTACAGTGGGGAATGCATTGATGGCATAGAATCATTTACGCTAGCAACATACATATGAAGAGTTTGACACATGATTCTCATAGTTATGGAAACTGATCAGCGATAAGAAGCAGAGCCAATCTATTTAGTCAGCAACACACAATGATAAAAAACAATCTGTGTCATGTACATCGGATTTAATGACATGCACATACCGAACTGCCAGTATTCCACAAGACATTTAAACATACTGGTAATTAATCGGAATCTTGCCATTTTCACGACATGAATATAAAACCGTATTTCCAGCTCTGGCGAAAATAGCGTCTGAGATTCAGTTCTGAATTCATTTGGACATTGTGCCGGAGAAACATTATGTCTTATCAAGCTTATTTTGCTTCGGTTTGAACATTCAACCACTTCGTATTGCCAGTTAGATAACATACCAGCATTTCAGTATATCATTGACATTGCAGATGAACTTCATTCATCAAGCCTTGTGGAATTCATTATGCTGGCAGTCATTATGATTTATCTATAATAGAGATTACAGACATTGTCACATTTCTACTTGTCCTGATGATGATATTCCTCAGTATCTACAGACATCTAAGACTTGCTTGTCAGAAGCTGCATTCTCTGTCAGCAAACATTAACATGAGTGGTGATGGAAATATTGACATTGAGACGGTTCCTTGATTGTTGAAGTTTCAACACAGATGTTGCTATCATCATGATAAATCTGTGATACATATATTATCACATTTTTGTCTAATTCGATGTTGGTGTCTATCGGACTGTTAAGAATTGCTGATGAAATCTGGAATAATCAATAATCAGCATTAAGTCGCAGTTTGCCTGGTGCTCTGATGCTGATTCGAACTGCTGCATTACTTCTAATAATCGAGACACAGAGACATTGCTGTCACCATAATATGCCTAGATGCTACAGAGACATTGTCATTTCAAGCCATTTTGACAATGAGAGAACATTTCAGTGTCTGCCAGTAGTACTGGTGGCTGTTAATGAGACTTGCTCATTAGAATCTGCATATTCTGACAGTGAACTTTGAACATTAATAGTCATCCGGAACATCAGCAGTGATCAGCAATTGAGATACAGTTTGGTTTTCGCTGTTGTTCAAACTGCTGCATTTATCCTAATAATGTTGATGTTCCAGACACATTGCAGGCTTGGTCGTCTTAACTTTGGCAATTGTATCATTGAACCCGTATGTGGTCAGAGTATTGGACATTTGTTCGGGCATTTTTGCCATGTGAAGTTAGTTCACTGCTGTTTTTCATCATCATGACTCTGTGTGAATTTCTCAACTGCAGCATCATAAAAGAACTTGACATTGAGACCTGCTAATGCAAGATACACAGTGCCGTACAGCCTGTTACATCAGCGGCCATGAGACTGCTAAGAACAGCAATTGGACATTCACTGATGAGAACTATTACATCACAGTACCAACATCTGTTTCGACCTATGAAGTTTTCCAAGCATATTGTGGTAAATAGCATCTGATTTACAGCAACTTAAGTATGAAAGTGAAAAACGCTGATACTGAAATTCGTGTCGGGGCTTCAATATCAGCTATCGTCTGGATCACCCATCAAACTGTCTTGTCAGGATATTCCAATAGAGATATATATTATCAGTTATGCAACATAACAACTGTTATGAAGAGACATTTCGTCGCTGAAGTCTAATCATGCATGCAGCTTTCGTGACCTGTGCAAATGCCAGCTAATAAAAACTGCATATCGAACAGTTGTATGATTTTACAAGTAACATCTACAATATGAACATTTGGCAGCATTGGCAATACCTGATGTTGAGGACCACATGAAGGAAATTTGATGCCAAGACCTTGTCATACTTTTCTTCAGATCAGCAATGGTAGCCTGCTAATGTACGTGTCTAGAGGTAATTTGAAGATAATAATCGACAGTCGTGTTTCAGTCCATCAGCTGTTACTAAAGAAGTTGTACTTTGAAGTGCATTGGTAAAGGGTGGAATTTCATCAACGGCATTCTCAATGTAGCAGATATGTACCGGAAATGGTAGCTAGATGTTATTTGAAATGCAGACGGCTTTTGTGAACATACTGTTTCATGCACATGCAGTTTGGGTGGTACTGGCAGAGTGAAGACTGAAGATGCTATCCTTTTTGTCTGTCTGTGTCTCTGTATTGGTTTGTATAGTAATGATCATTACTGGTGGACCAAGAGTATATGTTCGGTGTTCTGCAGTCAGAATCAGTATTGTTTTTGTTTTTGTGTTTTGTTAGTTTATTTCTTGTATATTTTTACACAGATATATAGACATTAGTTTTCCTGCACATTCATTCTTGCATGTGTCAGTTTAATGACCGTGTTGTTGTTTCGACGATATCTATGGTGTATTTTTATGTATTTTTACCAAACATTGGTCAGTAGTGCTTTATGGGACCATTGTGCGACAATGAGGAAATGATTAGGCTTTGAAGTCAAACTTGGATATCCCATCAGGCTGTGGAATCTAGCCATCTCGTAGGTAAACTAATGAGGTGGATGTCATGAATGTGGTTGGCAATCAGGTCTGCAAGGTGTCCAGTAAAAACTTTTGGATGTTGTTCTAACAGTATTTTACATACTTGATACCAGTTAATGAACTGAGTAGAAGCAGATTTGGACAAAAATTGCTTATATGATATTATATAATCAATGTAGTGTTAAAACTGGTAGGGAATAAACTTTGCCCAATTAATAATCGCATGTGCTGTGTATTCAGATGACTAAATTAGTGTGTTGTTCTGTTTTGTGTTGCAACAATATCTTTGCTGATGTTTAACATTGTCTGTTGTGTGTGGCACAGGCACCCACGGCAAATATTCCACTGAATAGCTCTAATGCAGAACCAGACGGTAGTACAACTTTCGATTTTTGTTTAACAGGGCATTTTTCATGCAGTTTTTCACATTAGGCCAGTCGGCCCCAAAGTTAACTTTTGGATATCGAAAACAAACTTTGTACTTGATATGTCTCATTGTTGAGACACTCCAGTACCATCAAAGCTTTGGAAGGTAGCGTGGGATGGTAGAAGCTAAGTATTATTTTGTGATTGAATTGAAAACAAATAGAAATTGGTATGAATCATTGTAGTCTAATGCAGTTATCAAATTTTTTAAAGCCACTTTTGGCATGTGTATCTGTTTGCAGCCAGGCTACACTTAGTTCAGGTTTGATTGCTTGTTGGTGGTGTAATTCTTTATTGTTTTATTATTCATCTACCTGGCTTTTGTGTAATTTTTTTGGTTTAAAGAGTTGTGGTTACAGAGAAATATTTACATCATATAAGTAGCTTATGGATGACTGTAGTTATCATGTAACATGGCGTCAGGAATGTATGGTACATAACTGCACTAGAGTCAATGCTGTTAATATTATTTGTGCAACAGCGGTGGCTTAACTTTGTCGTTGGCGTCCTGAAGCACGATAACACATGGCGCCACCTCCCCCCGCCTGCCATTTGTACGAATTTTTAAACGGCTTATGTATTCTACACACAGTGTTTTATAAAAAGCACTTTTTTTCATAATCAGTTGAATGATGATTTGGCTTCCCCAGTGGGGTCTGATGCAGAGCCCCAGCCAAAAATTTTGTTTTAAAAGACGACATCTGGTGGTAACAATTTTTCAGATTTTCCTGAGTATTTGACTCAATAGGCCTATTTGACAATACTTTGCGCCAAAGTTTGCAATAATTTTTTAATTAACTATGTTACTGCTTTTCCACTTAAAATCGGTCATATTTGACTAATTCTTTGTTAAAAATGCTACATGCACATAAGAAAAATTCCTACTACACACTCTCTATTTTCTACTGCACATTTTGTGTCAGAAAACACATTATTTTTAACTTTGTTTGATGACAAACTTAACTGGTTCACAGATGAAAAAAATATTTATTGTGGTTCATTTAAGATAATAAATTAAATAAAACAAAAATAAAAGTAACGTGACCCTGGCCATGCTCTTTTTTCTTAAAATTTTTAAAAGATCATGTCCGCATTGTTTATGTAAACACACATGTCAAATTTGAAGTCCATGTCTTTTACCGTTTTTGAGATATGGACATTAAGCGCTTAAAAATTTTGAGGTCATGTTACCTTGGCCATGCCTTCTTGTCGAAAAAAAATTAAGGCGCCCTGTCTGGAATCTCCCTGGAAACAAGCATGCAAAATTTGAGGTTCGTAAAGCCCCTGTAACCGTTTTGAAGCTATCTATAAGTCACAATTTCATGACGTCATTATCATTGTGATGTCATGTCTGCACCACTGTGCACATACAGTACGACAGAGAGAACCTCAGAATGAAGTGAAAACATTATGTCCACCAAGTTCACTATATTATACTTGGCGGGGTTTATCAGATATTGAGAACAGTATGATACTGTTTCAGAAATAGTCTTCGAATTTGGCGCTCACCTAGCGCCCATTTTGAGTTGGCACCTTGAAACAGTGCGTCTGTTTGCCTCCCATAGTTATGCCACTGTGCGAAGGGACTATTGCTTAATTGTTATAAGGTTACATGTATAATACTGATGTTTGCTATGCCTCAGACTTAGCCTTAAGAGGAAAAACTATTGGCTTTCTTTTTAGCCTTGGCATAGACTTTATATCTTGTCTTTATGGCTTAGACACAAAATTCGTCAATGAATGGTATGCATTTGCTATTATATCAATTAGTGAAGCAATGTGGGTGTGTTCTTAGTAGTTTTCAAGTCGTTATGTGGGGTGATGATGACATTAAACACAGTGTGGTGATTGGTAGTAGTGTTGTATTATACGGATGAAATTTGCTCGGGTGAGTTGTTTGTGAATCACATAATGTGCATTTTGCGGAGTATTAAAAATTGTTCGTTTATGTTTGTAAATTGCCACTGCTGTTAGATGCGTACACTGCAGCCAAGCTGGTGAGGAAGCGTCGCTGGGGTTCCATATCCACTGAGCCAAATCGCATTACATCAGTAAACATATCCACCGATTCCTTAAAGGTATGATGACCAACTGTGATCGGTTATAGATCTGTGGCTGTTGGAATGTGCAGAATAAGCTCTTTCTTGTCATTCATTGGGATCAGGTCATATTACGTCATCCAATAGAAGCCGGATTAGTAACGTGATATGCACATTTTCTCCATTTTTGTCTGTTCTGCATCAGTTGTGCAGTTTCCTTAATCCAAGACGACTGAGGGCACTGTCATCCTGTGTCCATCTTTTTAGTGGTTAGCTTTTACTAGGTATTCCTGACCTTACTGCATCTTTTCCTCTAAGACAGCATTCTGAAATTAATGACTGTCTGGAGGATAACAGGGAAGGTTACATTATTGTTAATTACATATGCAAGTGTATAATAGAGTTCTTACAATTTTAGGTTTAGCCTGTTTTTTGTGTTCCTCTAAAGGTTAAACTTTCTGTTTCTTTATTGTATAGGTTCAGCTTACCATTCCATTACTATGTGTTTGTGTGCATTCTGCCTGGAAAGGCCATCCCCGAAATGGCCTATACTGTGTCGGGCGGGATGTTAAACCCTACTCACTCATTCACCCCTTACTGTAATTGCTGTATCATTAGCTTCATTCATCAGCATGTTAGTGTTAGTTATTGTTTGCTTTTTGCTAAACTGGTTAGGAAAAGCATTGCATATTCTTTTGCACATGGTATTTTTTTAGTTTTAGGTGTAACATTTCCTATAGTTTTGTGATCTTTTTAAAGTAAAACTTATTTTATCTGTGTATCTTTGTGATCAGGGGTTGATTCCGGAGATCAGTTCCAGTGAAATCGCGGCAGAAGATCCTGCCTTGGCAGAGAAAGATGATGATGATCGTGAAGAGGGAGAAATGTCTTCACCGCCGTCAGAACACAGGGATATAGATCTTCCGGGCGAGGACACAAGAACCACCAAGATACGCAGAGTAGTATGCGTACGTATTATTATAATATCAACCAATTAAAATTTTTCCATTGGGGATGGGGAAGCCATCACTGCTGATCATAATCTTATGCTGCACTGTGGGCTAAGGAATTCATTCCCGGGCTCCCATTTCCCAGGCGCTTGAGATTCCCGGACTTTTTCATTCCGGAATTCCTGGGAATGAAAATGACTAGATTCCCGGGGAAATCGGAAACAGCGAACAGCCGGCGCTGGTCCAGCAGTCTGTCCATGTGCAATGGAGAATGGCCCATGTACAGTGATTAGTTGTGCTACTGCTGCTGCTAGTGATGTGACTCATGGCCCTTACAGCGAGGAGTATACGACACTGCAGCCCCTCTCCACCTAGGCTGCTGTTGGAGCTGTGCTGTAAATGCTGATGCTGTTGGAGAGCAGGCAGCCGAACAGTGTGACCATTGACCGACCATAGAAAGGGTGAGGATTGAGTGACTGAAACTTATTGCTGCATGCCAGGAGCGACTGTAGGCCAACTGTCTGTAATCTGCAGTGCAAAGTCTCTCATCCAGCACTGTGCATGTGCAATAAAGAACTGTCCTTGTACGGCGGATTTGACTGCTGCTACAGCAGCGATATGCAGAGCACTAGTGATTCATGCTGAAGACGAAGAGTATAACGTAAACACGAGACTGCGGCCCCTACCCCTGTCCACAGGTCTGTACTGACAGTGAATGCTGATGGAACCAAGCAATAGCAGCAGGGTAGTGTGAATGAGTGTCAATGGGGCTGCTGCAGCAAGTCGCCTGTTTGACTCAATGTTCTGTTTCTCCTTGTATCTTTGGCACTGATTTGCTCGTTGGTTTGCACTGATAGGTTGACAGCTCGCTGTCGTCAAACCGCTATAATCCTTTGCCGTCATTAATGGTCTGGTGAGCGTGTGGATATGCTGAGTGACTGGCTTAATGCTCAAACAGATTGCCCAAGTCACGGCACACTGATGCAGTGAGTGCAGCCATGGCGTCATGGTCAGTGTGATGACAACAGCAGTAGTAGGCCTAGCGTTTGGCTTCTCCTTCACATATCTCAGCTCAGGAGGTGGCAGAATACTCGTGTAATGCAACGCCAATTGTGCGCGCTGAGTTGGAGAAGGGGCCAGGCTATTAATGCATATGACGGGGTATCAGCTGGCCGACCCACAGTATTCAGGCAACAGCACTCGGGTTCCTGCGTCGAGACTGACACTCTTGACAGCTTTTCATAGTGCCGCTGGGTGAGTAGTACTGCAGTAAACGTCATTTCTGGGCGCCCGGGAATCCCGGGAATGAATATTTCCATTCCCAAATTCCCGGGAATGAAAAAATGGGTCTGGGAATGAATTCCCTAGTGTGGGCGCATCGGCCACTTTCAATAAAATGCCAGTTATAGCTGGTTATTACTTGCGTGAATCTGTGAGATATGTCTACTATCGCATTGTTTATATCTGTGAGGCATAAACTAGATTCTCCCCTTCGATTCCTTTACTGAAGTACTCACTATTTTTTTCCAACCGTACTAATGATCATGCCCTGGTCACAAGCTGTCTGTCGTCTGTCTGTCTGTAATGCATGTATTGTGGCTAAGTAGTACATCTTACCTGATAACTGTCTGAACCAGTCAATAGGGTTGTCCAACAGCTACCCTCAGCACCTTTTGGTACCGAGTCGGACCCCTTACAACATTCCTGTTGTTCCCAAACTATATTACTGAGTTGAGTCAGTACTTCTAACTGCATCTCAAATACTTGCATTGTGAATTGTGGCCAAACCGCTTCAGTTAGCGGCATGGTTACTATATTGACAGCCTATAAGAACTTATCCTACCCTATCCTGCATTACTATCACCAACCCTCTACGGACATCGTTTTTCCAAAATAGGGGTCCCAACCCCAAAAATTTACATGGCACTTTTTCGGCCTGTGCGTACTGTGACAATCACTGCTGATGAACCCATTGTGCAATGGTCATTATTAACAGGATACAGACATTTGCAAATGCCCTATTCAATGCCTTCATTTCCAACCTTTTGCTTTTTTCCAAACAGGGATGCTGAACTGATCTCTGTATGCCGGTGTCCAAATGCCAGCACTTGCTGGCTTTTGGATATCGGCATACAATCTGTCTTCCCTAGCAATAGCTGAGGTTTTTGTTATGTATGCTATCCTCTAAACCAGTACCTAGGTGAATCACATAATAGAGCAGTATAGTTCTGCAGATTATGATGATTATATCACTTGCTGTGTGGTAGAGACTGCTACATAAACCGTTTCATCTTGGGATATTTTATGTTCAGGACAAGGATGCGACAGAAGATGCCAGTAAAGATGTATCGATTCAGATGAGAGTAGACAACGACAAAGTTAATGGAGAGAATGGTAATTGTTCTAATACCTATCATCAGCAGATTCGGCTGCAAACGTCTTGCTATTTTTTTGGCCATTATACATATTTTGTGTTGTGTGGTATTTTTTGTTAGAATTTTGGGTATTTCTCGTTATTGCGGTATCATCGTCTTCCTTTTTTCTTGTGTCTGCTAGGTCAGGATATTGCAGTTTCATCTAATTGTGCTTTGCTGCAGAAGAGCCAGTAGTCAAAGCGGCAAAACTGACTCGCACGACGTCCCGCGAATCCTCGAAGCCTGTGCGTACTGTGACAATCACTGCTGATGAACCCATTGACGTGGGTCGAAGGTCACCGTCCCCTCCTCGACGACCCGAGACTAATGTGATCCATGTTACTGGCCTTGTCCGACCATTTACCGTCGGCCAGCTCAAGGAGCTGCTTGGCAGAACTGGCAAACTGGCTGATGATGGATTCTGGATTAACAGCATCAAGTCTCATTGCTATGTTGTGGTGCGTACGGTACTCTCGGCCTACATTGTACATCACATTTGTGTAGGTATTTGAAATGTGGCCATGTATCTAATTTATTGTTTTAATTTGTGTTAATAGGCAGTAATACCATGGTTCCTACAGTAGGGGAAGTCAGGAAAAGTCAAGAGAAAAATCAGCTCACAAATGTGACAGACAGACGCCTAGACAATGGCTAAGACGCGGGAAGCATTCTGCTGTCGCGCATAAAAATTGGTTTGAATACTGCTCATGGCAGAAATAACCAACTGGTGTGCCAATATTCAGTTCAAATGTTCAAGTTTAGGGTTGTGCAGCTCTGTGTGGATGGGTGGCTACATTTACTGGCTCATAGTTGTGCAGTGTTGACTTAATTATATTGTTTATTGCACAGATTGTGCTAACGTATGAAATTGCAATGTTTTCAGTACGAGACGGTCGATGAAGCTGTTGCTACTCGGCAAGCTCTTCACGGCAAACGCTGGCCAACTTCTAACCCGAAGCTGCTTGGTGTTGAATTTCGGAACATGGACGAGGTATCTGCTTGTAGCAAATCCTGTTTCTTTGTAATATCCATTATTCTGTAATATTTATGTGTGGAATTACAAAAATATTGATATTCTTGTCAGTTAATGTACATTTTGTAAGGGGATTAGATAACTAACACTAGCATTAGTAAGAAAGACATCTGTCATGCGGCCTGTCATTCCATCCTATAGTCCTTCCTGCATCTTGTGTCTCCATCTGTCTATTTGCCTATTTATATGGGCCTCCCAAAGTGGAAAACAAAAAGGCATGCACGCAAAAAAAAAACAAAATTGCACTGCAGGTTACCCATGGATGCTAGAGTAACCACTAACCAATGAGCCAAATTCCTGGTTCAAAGGCCAAAAATATCGAAAAAAAGCTTTAGTCTAAATGGATGCATATCTTGCATAGTTTCCGCTTTTGCATTGAGTTGATTTATTGTCAGTGCCCAGTACAGGACGTCAGCGTATCATGCCAGCACTTGGCTCCAGCATTTTTCTAGCTTAATGTTGTTGGCAGTACCGGATGCCTGTGCACTGTGCACTGTTGCAGTTCGAGTTTCGCAAGAAAGGCGGAGCTGGACCGGCTGGTAATGCTGTAGCCAAGCCACTAGTAGAGACTCAGCCGGTTGAAAGTCGCAGAGCACGGGATCGGTCGGCCTCTAGACGAGACGAGCCACGCGATGCTGCTGTGAGGCCTCGTTCAAAGGATGCCAAGGAGAAAACCACCATTGAACCGCCAGTCCGCGAATGGGACCGTCACAAGCTGAGACGGAGCCCACCCAGAGAGAGGGAGGACAGAGACCGAAGGGGACGGGAAGAGAAACCTGCGAAAGCACGAGACAAGAAGGACGCTGACCGACACGAGAGAGACAGGTCTCGACACGAGCGTCGAGGTCGTGAAAGAAATGAAAAGTCTGGTTAGTAGTACACATGGCTAATATCTGCAAATTTGTCTTAGTAGAGAGTAATATATTTTGGTGCTGATTTTCTACCGGGGTTTAAGTTTTAGGCTATTAGGAAAGTGTACCAAGAAACCTTGCTCCAGAAAGTTTCACATTTTCGGTGAGCTCATCTAAGCCATTGAAAGCATAACTTGTTGATTAGCGAATGTGGGACATTGGCAGTAAATGACAGTATGCATCATTCTCTGGGCTGTGTGTTGAAGGATCTGCAGCGAAGGTTGAAGAAGAGCCACCAGCAAAGTTACTGGATGATCTGTTCCGCAAAACCAAGGCGCTGCCATGCATCTATTGGCTGCCACTTACAGACGAACAGGTCTCAGTTGTGTTTTATTTGTTATGCTAGTAGTGCCAAATTGTTTGGCTGTAAACGTACGCTTAAGTAGTCTGTCTGCTGTTGAACCAAAATTTGTCATTCGTCTATATTGTTACATTATAGGATGGACATACAGGCTTTTCAAAAATGCAAATTTCCTGACTTTTAGTAACACATGCCTGATCACAAATAAGCAGTATTCTTTGTTTTTCCAACAGTAAAAATATCTCACTGACATGCTATTTGCTGTTGTTCAGCCACAGCATTTTTCATGCCTCTGCCAATGTATTGACTGGAAGCGCTACGTTTCCGGAGTGTTCGTGCATCTGTGCGTGAGTCCCAAACAAACATTGTTAGCACAATATCTTGGGTATTTGTTGATGGTATTTGACCAAATTTTCACCACTAACGGACTTTAGGCAGGGATAAGCGCATCAAATGTTGGGGTGAAAAGGTCAAGAGTCAAGGTCATGTTGGGGTCAAATATGCCTCAAAATGCACTTTTTGGCTTTGTATTTGTCACATGTTGGCGGAGATGTGGTAGGCAACGGAGTCATAACCACCATCTAGTTTAGTTTAAATATATACTATGTTTGACTCTTCATTCACTGACTTGATTTTCAGGAATTACTCCAGGTTAGGTTGAAAAAAATAAGTTTTCAGCATTATTAAAACACTGCTATTGTAGTGTGATGTCGTATTATTTCTGACTTGTCTGTCATAGAACAGATAGAATGCAGAGTGGGGAACAGTAACAGGATGCATGTACTGCAGGTTGCGGAAAAAGTGGCCGCAGCCGAGAAGCAAGAAGCGTTGAGAGAGCAACAGCGTGTAGAACGTGCGCAGCAACGGGAGGCCGAGCGGCTGCAGAGACAAAAAGAACGAGAGGAAAAACGAGCGAGAGATACGGAGCGTGATGATAAGACGACAAGGAGACGCAAGGTAATAAATACCCTGTGACTAGTGGACACGTATTGAGCATTTTGCCGTGTAAGTTTTTGTTATAATATTGACCGAAACAAAAGGAACTGGTTAACTTTTCCACAACTGCTTCTATCACTATTACATTTGGCCTTTCTAGTGAAATATTGAGGATTGCATAAACAAACTATTAACAAATATAATGATAGTGTGGCTCATGTTGATGTTTCAGTAACCATCGCTTAAGACTGGTTGAACCTTGCGTCGTATTGAAACAGTGTATTCTAAAGTAGAACTCTGGATTCAGTGCAATGCTGTTTTCTATGAAGTATTTCTAGTTAGGCTGCTATTGGACTAAGAAGAGTTTGATGCTGCTCTATCTAACACATTTGTGGACAGCAGCCATGCAGAGGCAGAGGCATTCTTAGTTTGTGTCCGCTAATGCATGCCTGATTATAGAGTGCTGTTAAGTATATTCTGATCTTGTTGACATAGTATTTTCTGATATTCTGCCACAGCATTTTCATACAGCTCACAGATACTTAACTTGTGTTTGGCTTTTGTTTTACTAACTCATTTTTTTCTGAAATTACACCTGGTCATGCCATAAAATACACATGGACTTTTAGCAGTTATTTCGACAGGCCTTAAATGTTGATCAGATCAACATATACACTGTGTCTCAAAAACAAGTATCCCCTACATTTTCGACTGTAACTTGAAAACCAATTACCAGATTTTGATAATTTTTGGTACAAATATTCCTGACACAACTTGCCATCAAATGACCATTCAGTTTCCCACCTCACCCAACGTTTGTTTCTGCGCTACCTGGGGAGAGCACAACCAGCAAAATATCACTTTTTTATCCAATGCGATGTGATTGCTTAATTAACATAACACAAAAGAACACAGTTTGTTCACATTTCTGACACTGTGGCTGACATTTCATTCAGTTGTCCATTTTTTAACTGCCTGCAGTAAAATTGCTTGAAGTGTTGGCCCACTATGCGAACACAGGCAAGGAGATGCTTTCTCCATTCATTGACAGCAGTATCGATAATGTTCTGCTACAGACCAATCCAGGCTCTACCAGTTTCTTCTTGACTTTGCAAACATTCCTAAACTTCATGTGGTAGACACTGCTGCAAAACCTGCTGTTGGGGCCAACAAATTAGGCTAGATGGAATTTATTGACGTTTCTTTAATTCATTTTAACACGTATTATGCTTGCTCTGCTTTCCCCAGGTAGTGCAAAAGCAGACGTTGGGTGAGGTGGAAACTAAAACATTTATTTAATAGCCATTGTGTCTGAAATATTTCTGCCAAATATTAAAATTGCTAATTTTCATTCAAGGCACAATCGATAATGTTGGGGATGTTTTTTCAGGGTTTCTTTTATTTTAACACATATTTCGCTTGATCTCTTTCCCTAGGTAGTGCAGAAGCATACATTAGGTGAGGTGGGAAACTGAACGGTTGTTTGATGGCAAGTTGTGTCAGGAATGTTTGTACTAAAAATTATTAAAATCTGATAATTGGTTACAGTCGAAAATGTCGGATGCACCTGTCCTTTTTTGAGACACAGTGTAGATTATAGCTAGAGAAATATGTCAGCCCTGTGCCAACATATCGTGCAGCCATCCACCCAGTATTACACAACCTTTTTAACTAAAGATTGGCACATTCGTTACTTTTACCCTGGTTTCACCGTTTATCTGTGCGTTTTTGTTTTCTATCTGTGCACCATATCATCTGTGTGAGATGAATGTAGAGACAGATGAATGGACATGAACTGTATTTGTACGCTGTTAGGATGGCTGCATAATAATATATACATTGCTGTGATCTTCGAATTGAATTATGGCAAAAAATTGTAGTCTGATGCCATTTTAACCAGTCATTGGATTTGCCCCAGCCATTACAGTTGTGTTGAGATAGTTTGAGATAGTTTTTTGTTAATGTTGTTTGCAGTTTACTGAGTCTGATGATTCAGCAAGGAAGTCGCGGGCCGATCATCACTAGTTTAGTTATGGCATACTGACTTTAGTGACACTTTGGACTGTGGCACTCTTGCCATGTCTTAAATAAGGCGTTGTATATAGCGATATGGAGTGGACAGATATATCTTGCCTAGATTTTCTTAAGCTGGCGAGATTTCTGCTGCTCAGCAAAATCTGTGTCCAGCCAGATAGTCTACTGCATATAGTGGATGATTTTCCATTTGTGGGAGTGAACTAGTGACATATTTGCCAAGTTGAAAAGTGCAAGTCGCTGTTAACAAACTGCACTTGTGCTTTACAAAAACTTGTTGAATGAGAAATCTGGCAAGTAAATAGCTGGTTTTTGCTACGGAGCATTGAATTCAGAAATCAGTAAAAGCTTGGTTTAGTTTTATCCATCCACATTGGTGAAAAGTTAGACAGTTTAGTTCATAGATTACCTTTGCATTTGTTATCACAGTATTTGATTCTAGAGAACTGTATGAAATACTTTGGCAGTTTATTATTAGCAGTGGACTGTGATTGCTTCACACTAATGTTATATTGTCTTATCATTGGTAATTACTGGCATAATTTCTATTTCCCTGTTCACTAACTCCCTATAGGTCTCCATGGGAAGCTCTAAACACACTGCTGAAGTGGATTATTTTGCAGTCTAGATGTGAGCTGTTCATGTCATTTAAATTAAAATTGAGTTTCTGTTAAATGTGTAAGGGCAAAGTTCCTTTTGCACTTATTTGCAGTGTTTAATATTAAAGATGTTTTATACTTAGTTGTCAGTATCATTTTTGTTGACACTTTACACTTGCAGTTTTAGTACATATATTGACTAATGAAAACTGGACTCCAGTTGCATTTGTACTGGAATACATTTTTTTACCATTTACCATCTGCTGTACACTACACATGGTTCCTACAGGTTTTCTGTAGCAAAATTCTCTGACTTTTCGAGTCATGGAATGACGATTTCCCTGACATTATCGAAACAATAACCCTATCGCACAAATGTCATAAATGGTATTAAGTAATGAAACGGTATTAATACAGCAACATGCAAACGACAGAGGCTCTGGTTGGGGGCTAGGGGGCAAAGTCTCCCTGAAGCTGAAACACTTCTAGCTTTTGGACGTTCAATGGAAGCCACAAATTTGCCTGCTTTTAAATATTTGTAGATGCAAAAAATCAGTTATCTGCAGTCTGCATGATCCAAGATCATTTTCCCTGACTTTTAAAAAATAATATTTTTCCCTGACTACAGTTTCTTCACTGAAATATGTTTATAATAAGGTTAAAACCAAGACTGATGTCACCAATGTAACAACGTCTACACAAAGGTAATGTTCTCTTTTCAACAACAGTGCATACTTCCCTGCAGTTGATTATATTGCAGTGCAATATATCTTACAGTGATCACTTCTTGTCTGTGTCATATGCTACCAATTATACTGTTGCGTATCCAGCAACGAATTTGCCTCGAATTAGCAGCGGTTTATTGTCAAAGCCACAGTATATGAAAACCATTAGGCAATAGAGAACTGCATAAAATATAGACTTAACTAGTACAGTTATTATTAATTACAGAAAGAGATTATTGTCAGCGATGGTTCTGCTGAAGACAATGCTGCTTGATGCTGGCAATTTCTTGTCTAAATTGTATCATTCGTGAACTGCAAAACAAGAAGTAGTAAGTCAATCCTTGTCAGATACAGTTTCAGTTACATCGGTTAAAGGCTAAAAATAATGCAGAAAAATTGCAGATGTATAGCTGTGCAATACAGTGTTTTCACTGCATTGGCCTACATAACTTTGCATGATAGATCTTCAGTATTTCACTGTGCATGACTGTACAACGCAGCAAAACAAGCAACAATATTCTGATGAAAATAAATTACTGGGTAATTGTTATTGACTACAGTGGAAGCTGCAAGAGTACTCGTATCTAGGCTCATTATCCAGAAATCACTCTAATAAAAATGCCCATGCGTGGATATCCCAAATACCATAACGGTTATTGCTAAGTTACTGCATACGTTACTATATATTACATGTGGGCCTAGTTCATAGCTTTAAAGCAAATCAAATTAAAAAGAGATGAATACACCATGAACATACTTTAGGTTGCTGAGTTCTGCAATAAGCTGGCTGATAATTCTGCAACCCTCGGCAGTGTGTTTTTGCGTCTGCTGCTGGCTAGAAGCAGATGCTCTGTAGGGGTTACTAGCATATGGACGAATTGTGCTAGCAGCATACGTTGAACAGTCACTGCAAACAACAGTTTACATGCAATTATCAAGATTGCTGTTGTAATCATATTACAGTTACCCGGTACCATTAAATGATTTTCTTGAGCTTATCGTATGACCATTTTTTCATTATCACCTCATTCACGTTTGTCGGCTCCAAGATATTTTTGCAAGAAGCTGATCATGCTAGCTGGAGCTACGGTGATGAAAACAAGTTTCCTGATATTCAGAACTGAGTAAAGTTGAGAATTTATTTTTTATTTGTTTTATTATACAGAAATCCTATGCAAAAGGAGGAAACGACACACAGCTGGCTAATTAACATCAATATCAGAGACAGACAAAATACTGTAGGGAGGGACAAACAACAGCTTTTGACAGAAAATATATATTGTTACACAAAAAGAAAAAAAAGAAGTTGACTAAAATGCTACTACCACGGTACGCACTGTGCAACCTGGTATTTGGTAATTATAGCTGAAAAGTTAAGGTGTGTTCAAAGCGACAGATATGTAATAGACTGAAACTTTCATATCAGTTCAGTTCAATTCTGTCGCTCTGTACGCTCCTTTGCATGTACCTGATGGATATGTCATCTAGCTGGCAGAGCTGTGAGTCCGTCAGATCCAAGAAGTCGTCAAATGACTCAAGTTCTGCTGCTGATTCCAACACTAAGTTCCCGGCTTCATTTACAGCTGTATCCGCTTTGTTATCATCACTCATTTCTGCATTAGCACTTTCAGCTGGAGCGCTGCTGGCCGGTGCAGCAATTGCGGCGGTGGAGGCACGTATATCACCACTGACGCTAGCGGCTTCTGCTGTCTTGCTGCTGGTGCCTTCAGCACCACGACTATCATGCATTTCCAGCTTCTCCAGCCCATCGTCATCATCGTGTGGTACTGCGTCTGGATCTGGCTGCCTGTCATTCTGCACTGGTGGAATATATGTGTCTGGCTTTGAAGCATCGCGCACACTGACTTCAGTCTGTAGAACGGCTGTAGTAGTATTATCACCAGCACCAGTGTTCCTACTACTACCAGTTGTTGTTTTGCTGTCGTCCATAACCTCGTTGGTATCTAATGGCGGCTGACTGTCCTCGCGACAAACACTTTCTGACACTTCTGGCTCTGTGCAGTGTACGTCATCTGAGACTAGCACGGTTTCTACAGCTGGCGTATTTTCAGCTGTTTGACTACCAGTGATGTTGATAGGCCCGGGCGGCAGCAAATGCAGCAGCTCTGTTGAATCTTTGACGTCAAGCTGGTCAGCACTTGCAGAGTTTATGTTCTGCTGAATTTCGCCTGAAACATCAACGTTCATTCTGTTAAGTTCCTTTTCTTCAGCAGTCGTGTTGTATCTCTCACTCTCATCATTTTGACGGTCACTGACTCCCACGTTTTCAAATTCAATAAATGTATCATTATCCACCGCACGTTCAACAAATACAGGCTCATTTTCCTTGCCAGTATCTGTCGACGGCATCCTATTTGGACAGGCACTATTGGTATCTTTTACTTTATCTGCAACTGAACTGCTGTCATACTGCATAAACTCCAGGGCGACTTCTGTTTCTGATTCTGGCACACTGCAGTTGTTAGACTCAGCAGGCATATATTCTGCTGGCTTCACTATGCAGTCTTTCATTTTCTTTTTCGCCATAAATTTGGGAATAAATTTTCCAGCCTGCGACAATAACAGCGGCTGACACTGAGACATCGGCAGATTGCATTTATTCTCCTCAATTACCATAACATCAGACTCTGGTTTGTAGTTTTTGTCAGTCGATGAACTTTGCGAGTCGTCTGCAATGACGGCTTCAGTTTCAGACAACTTGGAGGTCTTTGCTTTCTTCCTATATATGACATCACAGATGTTGTTTGGCTATATTTTTTCTTTATATATATATTTTTCTACTTTAACTTACCAGTTAGGCCTACTAACTAACACTGTATTTTAATTTATAATTAATGCTATAATTTAATTTATAATTGAAACTTCAAGCATAGTGGGCAAGGATGAAGCATTCGTTGTATGTGTATATCGATCACTGTATTACTGTATATTTTAATGCACTGCTCTGTAGACTTTTAAGTTTTAATATAGCAAATAACAAATATCTTTAAATTTACTTCTGCATTTTACACACACATGATGAACTAATTTAATGAGAATTATGAGTCATAAATCAGTCACAGAATAACAAAAATAACACTCCACAAACCAAGTGCAGATCTATTGTGTCATGTAGTACCTTTTATTCTTCGCTGTTTGCAGCTTATTTTCTGAACTTTGTCCTGCTGTGCTATCTGCAGCATAGTTAATTAGCACAAATAGGCTTATTAAACTGTTTAATTTTACAAACTATAAAACAAAGTTGTTTAGAATTCACACTCAATATAATGCTATCATCACTATTGAGAACAAAGGTTATATAGCTCACGACGACACGACAATCACACAAATGAGTTACACGTATTATACAGGCCTGTAGCAGCGTAGTTTGGATTGGTCCCGCATCTTCGGCGAGCCTGATAGCGCAGTTTATGTTGGAGGTGTAGGGGCCACCGTGCTCCCAGTGGGGTCCAAAGCAATGGCGGGAGTCAGAGGAAAAGCCCCCCTGAATGTGATTGAAAACCAAATTCTAACAAAAATTGACACTGATATTTTGCTTTGGTCAAACATAATAGGGGGAAATTTACATATACATTGGTCCAGCAGCTGCTGCTGGACCTGCCAGACCGGCTGCTATGGCTCTGTTATATAAATTATTAGAGCTGTCAAATTAACGCATTAATTAATGCATTAGTGCGTTAATAAATTAACACACATTAAAAAAATTAACACACGTTAAAATGTTTAACACACATACGTAAATTTATGTCAATTAACTGAATTCCGTGAAGCAAAAGTTCCCATATTCCGTTAAACTGCGGTTATTTCACAATCGAATGAATTCAAGTAACTAAACTGTAGTTGCCGTTCTATCACTACTGCAAATAAATAACGCTTTGACAGCTATATAAATTATCACTACCAACAATTGTAACTAGTGATTTGTACCAGAAACTGGGTATCCAAACTTGGTTCCAAAATACATTACATGGTTCCAAATCCAGGTAATTGGTACCCGTTTTTGCACTGATTACTGATAAAACAGATGAAAATCTCGCTACTTGCAGCCTTTGTGGCAAAATTCAGTACTGCAAGGGAGATTCAACTTCATTTTCGTTGACAGACTACACATATTTGGTATCACACATTAGACTTTTCATATGAAAAAAACCTAATTTTGCAGGAAAATATTGGGTAATTAGATGTGTGGTCCTACATGTCACTTCATTGTCTTTTTACGCGCGAAAGCAGCTACTGCTTTCAGCGCATCTTAGCCATCGCAATTCTGTATGTCGGTCCGTCTGTCTGTCTGTCACACGGATGGATCAGTAAAAAACGGTCCAAGCTAGGATCACCAAATCTTCACCGTCGGCTGCCTGGAAGACTCTAGTTTCAAGAACCGTAAAGCTTTTCCATAAATTCGAAGGGGGTCACCCCGAACTAGGGCGCTAAATGAGAGGGGGTGGGCAAAATTTGCGATTTTTGGTCAATTAGTCGCTGTATCTCGGTAACGGTGCGAGATAAGGCCTAGGTTACTATTAATCGCTAATAGGAAATCGTATACTGGCTCTCGATTGGCGCCAAATTCAATGACCTTGAATGACCTTGAACGCCAAAATAGAGGGTTTAATGGATTTTTGGCCAATTAAGCGCTGTGACACAAGTCTATATCATTCACAAGGTGGCGCCACGGTACTGGCGTTGGTGGCGTGGCGTAGTTGGTAACGCGTTTTGGCTGAAACGAAATTACTCTACGCCGGGCCCGGTTAGTACTGCGATGGGTGACTGCCTGCGGGCAGGAATTGCTATAGGCTTTCGCGCGTCCCGTGAGCATTAGCTCAAATTTCTTGTTTCCTTTGTTTGCTTTAAAGTCAAGACCGGGTCCAGGTACTTGGGTAATTGCAACCGGGTGCCCGGTTCCTAAAACAGTAATGCTGCAAATCACTAATTGTGAGCTAATGGAAAGAACAAAGTTAACATTAAAAATGCTATTTAGACTTTCATGCACTGTAGGCCTACACAAAGTTACAAACCGTAAGGTGGGGTGATTTCAGCCTCAAGGGGTGAATTTAACCGTTCATGGAAAAGTTTTTTTCAATGGCCAGTATGAGAATTAACAGCATGCTGCCCCAAAATTAAAATGCTTGTATTACACAGCAACCATTTCCCTAGTTTTTCCACATAATAGCTTTGCATCCCATTATATGAGGTACCCTCTGAGGCAAAATTTTGAAAACTCCCCAAAAACTGCATAAAAAGTGTGACCGCTAGCTTTCTCTGGTTTCACTAAGATAATGTTGCTGTACACAAACCAAACTTTTTTGATATTATTTCATGTTTATGCAGACTCAAACCAAATCAAAAGTATTATTTTTAGTTACTGCCTTGTACATGAAAAAATTAATTTTTGAACTCAGGGTGAACTCGGCCACATTTTGGGGTGAATTCGGCCAACTCGTGATTTTCTACAACAGGCCATCATGTGTTGGTTTGTGTTTTAAATGGATGCAATACTGAACTTCTGTACTGATACCAGGTACAAACTGTTATTTTCTGTATGACTCAGAATAAGGTGAGATAGTGAATGCCGTTTCTGAGGTGGTTCTGGATCGTTTGTCAAACATTCAGCAGAACAAGCAGACGATAAAACAGAGAAAGAAACATCTAGATGTTGCTCCAGGGAAAAGCATTTCAGTTGCAGATTTCACTGCTGCAGATGGCGCAAGTAGCAGTAAGACACCAGGAAAGAAAAAGGCACGCACGAGTGACACACAAGCGGCAGCATCCAGCAGCGCAGATACAGATGATCGTGACAGCAGTTCAGAAGATGAAGACGTTGAGCCTGATACTAGCGGAGACAGCAGTAGCAGGAGCTCTGAAGAGGAAGAGGAAGAATCAGACGACAGTGACAGCAGCAGCAGCAATTCAGAAAATGATGATGATGAACCTATTGATGCAGACCAATCAGGTGCAGCAGACGGTACCAGTGGTGAACAGAATGTTGGAGAAACGGGTGTCAGTACTGGTAGCGGACTGGAAATTGTATTACTGTAAATGTGTCTTTGTTAAAGTACCAGAACTTTGCCTTGAAACAGCTCAGGGAATAGCTTAGAAGTTTTTTTTTCCAGTTCTACAGTCAGTGTTCTAGAACTTTTATGCCACTTTTTGTTTTTAATTTGTATTATTAGTATGTTGGACACACTGCCAGCGACCGACTGTTCATATTACTGTAATAGATCTTTGTTATGGTACAAGTATTTTGCTTTGAAACACCTCAGGGCATGGTTAGAAGTTTTTTAAAATGATAAATGTGGCCACAATCACCCCCATTGGGGGGTTAAACCAGCCAGTGATTGAAAACCAATTGCTGGCCAGTCACCCCCACCAAGGGGTGAATTCGGCCACTCATGAACAAAAAAATATTAAATAACCATGCAACACATAATTACAACTAATATCGATTTTTACAGTGAATACATATATGCGTAACCTAGCATTGATAAAATAATGTAAAAGTCTGTCATACCAAAAATATGCTTAGTGTTTAGTCAGAAACCGGACGAATTCACCCCATCTTATGGAGCTTAGCTTGTACTCACAAACAAACAGTTAATTGCATAGTGCTGCATTTACACAAAATGTTTACAGCAATAACGTTTGCATGCTTACCAGATGATGAGGATTTTGTACGTTTTACGCCTTTCTTCATTTTAATGTGCCCTCACATTTGGAAAGGTAATGCTCAAATTTTTAGCATCTTCACTTGACTTGCTTAGAATATCCTGCACAAGCACACTAAGCTTACAATACAACTAGAAATTTGGGGCAAAGCCCAACTTGGGTCAGCCTGGCGCCATAAGTCTGATTGGGGGGACAATTTAGGGGGCTCACATTCCTCTCGTAGCAGTCACGTCGCCAAAACTCCAACGCATTAGAATACGCAGAATGCACAGTGTCAACCTAGGGTAGGTAGACATTAGCCAACTAATCGTTGTCGTCAGTGGACCAAAGTTCACCAATTTTTTTTTGTTCAACGCGGGACAGAAAGTAGTTGATAACGCCATTTACCGCTTGTCGATATCTCCATCCATTCCAGAAACATTCGCGCTCAAATTTGAAAGTTGTCACGTCCAATTTTGGACGTTGTTCGCTATCCCAAATTTTAAGGAAGCGGTGCCCCCAAAATTTGTACGCACGTTATCAGCCCCACTTACATGTAGCACTGCATTACGTGGCAAAGTTTCATTAGGCTGCTCCATTTGACTTTAAAGTTATAGTGGCTAATTCGCTACAAGTAAGGCCAATTTTGGACCCCCTTTGAAAAAAAAATTGTAAGGGGGATCCAGATCCTCAGTGGGGGGAGCGCTAGCAAGACGGTCATTCTATGGCACGTGTAAAAATTTGGGGGCGCAGCACCCCCTAGGGGCCGAAATATGGTCTTCCGAAAAATGCGCTTTGGGTGGGTATGATTCCGCATCGAGATCTCCAAGGTTACTGGACCAAACTTACCGGACTTGTTTCGCCTAACGCAGGAGGAATCGCGGTAGATAAAATATTTGTCCGATTTTGAATATCTTCATCCGTTTCAAAGATATTCGCCGCCGAACTTCGAAGTCGTCCAAAATCGCGCTAATTTTGCATGTTTTTGGCCCCTAAAATTTTTTGGGGGTGGGCCCCCGAAACTTTGGACCGGCATTATAAAATTAGGCCTGTACTGAACAACGTGCAAAATTTCGCGCCGATCGGCCGACGCATCTCGGAGATCTCGCGTTGAAATAAAAAAAAAACATCTGCAGTCCGCCCCGCATATTTATACACTACACTTGTGAAGTTGTAACTTATACACCCGTTGACTTTGCTTCGTAGCTTATTCGTAATCTGCAGTACTGCAGAGTAAATAAATGAGTGACGAACAATTAAAACGATCCGCGATATAACTGCCTGTGTATTAAGCCATTAACTGAAGAAATAGCACTTTGTACTACTTATCCGCACAGCACAGTGCAGACAACATAACACCATAGAGTACCGAACACTACCGCAAAATATTAATAAAGATGCACGAACAATTAACACATTTAAATTTGGACAATCAGCCAAGAAAGTCCTTCGAAGTTCAAACGTTTAAATTATACCAAACATTTAACTGTTAAATAAATAATTTTACTATTTGCCAGTAATCGAATCTATTTTATTTGTAGACAGCCAGAGTACTAACTAAACATCTGACAAAACGTTTTAGTGTTTTTCTGCAGAAAATTTTCAATCTCTTTCAAGCTTCAAACGCAAGTTGATTTATATGTAGTACTATAGCATACTTGTGTTTTTACTTATAACAGCATTTTTGTCATATCTGCAATTTGTTAACGTAGATAACGTTACTTTTTGTTGTTTAAACGTTTAAATTATATTAAAGATTTCTAATGTTTAAATAGTACGCTCTCTATTGGTTTTTATTTTAAGTCAAAGTTGTTTTTTAGTTATTGACGTTGTTACTGTTCTGTTTCCGGTTGTTTATTTTTGGATGTTATGCATTTCAAACAGCATAGTAGTGTGATTATACTTTTTAGAAGTTTTATTGTTTTGTTAATTTATGCCTTCTTGCAAGCAGAATGTAAATCTAAGGAGTTACTGGTAAGTGTTTCGATTTCCGTCAACAGTGTTGACAGCACTCTGGTGTCACATGTGGGCGGTGTTTCGAGCTATAGGACAGCATTCTTATCAGCCTCGTTGTCTAACTTCCTGAAAGAGCCATGTAAAGGGGAACAGTTTTTGTTGGACTACGGTGTAGTACTAATCAATGTGTTCTTATAGATTATGGGTTTGGTTCAGTGTTATGCAGTTGCAAAAATTGTTTTGAGATATTGAAATGGATGCATTTTAGTTGCACTCAATAGCTACAGGATTGGGATATTTATACTATTTTAATTTTTTTTTGTTTTTTAAATATTTTGTTAATTACACATTACTTCAGAATATGTTTGTTGTGATTTATTGACAGAAAAGTGCTTCTGATTTATTAGAAGAGGAGAGTAAGCGGCTGAAGTTGGGTGGCATCATTTGTTCAAAGCAGGCTACTAGCATCGGAACCCTTGATGCTATTCGTGTCACTGGGAAGGTTAGTTACAAACATGTACTATGTACAGTGTATATTATTGCCAACAAAATGTACTAAGCACATTAGATATTTTTTGAGTATGAAT
>Ga0209367_1001099_pt1 | contig 31808 bp, 16 predicted proteins | sample WorMetLIZISLAND2_FD_187412 | JGI IMG/M metagenome (GOLD analysis project Ga0209367, IMG submission 187412) | Marine gutless worms symbiont microbial communities from Max Planck institute for Marine Microbiology, Germany - Olavius geniculatus... ...
CTATCTGGCGGGGGTTAAGGCGGGGCGCGTTCACCTCTGTCGGGTGGCAGGTAACACTGTGTGATCCCATATGACAAGTGACACTCCGTAGCTCTGAGATGGGTTCGCTCATTAGGAGCTATATGCGACCTTTAACTGTTAACTACGACAATCTGAGTGCAATAACCACAAACATATAGACAAAAAATTATACAAATAACACATAGATATCTCGGCACTAAATCTAGTCATATGCACATCAGATGAGCAAAAGTATGCCAATATCAACACTACCCGGAAGCGCATGAACTGCTAAGGCAGGGTCATACATCAAGTAAACATCGATCAAAATAACCTGTATTACTGAAATGTCTTACAGCTACTTTTTCAGTAGCAATTTTACACACTTTTATGAATGTTTACAGTTCTACCAAGTTCAAAGAATTTGAGCAAAGATGCAAAAGTTCATGAAAACAGTCAAAATTTGCATTTCATAAACAATTTAAATTAACTGGTAACATGTGACCATTTTGGTAACCCCAAAAGACTTGATACATCTGCAGGCATCAGATATGCTTGTGATAAATGTACACAAATCACAAGACAGTGCAAGACTGAAGTGTTGCTACTGCAAAATATGCCTGCGCACTGACTTTGACAAACTGACTCAATCACTGGCACAGCCAGAAATTTGTCTTGAGAATGCAGTGACTCCAGAGGTGAGAAATTCAATGCCGAAGACTGAAAACGGAAGGAAGGTTCTACAGGAGGGCACAGCTAACTGTATATCGCAATTTTCAAGCTGCTGAAAAACATGACAAGTACTCATCTTGGAGGTGCCTACACAACATGTCTCAATTCTATGCTTCAAGACATGAACCAAAATACCTATCTGCCAGCTGGAAGCCCCGCAGCATACTGCACAGAGAAACAAATATGATATACTCAGACACAACATAAAAAAACCACAACACTGTAACTATCCCCACAAAAGAGTAATGCGATGTCTAAATGAAATGCAATCAGATGTTGACAACTACAGTTTACCTCTACGTATACTACATGCATTTGCACACGAAACTGAGCCAGTCCAAAAGGCATGCTTTGCCAGCTATTATAAATCAACATCACAATAACGGTACATTCTAAAACATGAACTTACAGATATACATAAATATACATGGACACTATATCTACAACATTTAACGTGTTAAAAAGAGAAATTGATATATAATTAAGGGAAATGCTACAGAAATAACATTCAAAGATTAAATTACACAAAACAAGATGACCATAAATATAATTATGTGCTTGTAGTGCCACCTAAGTCACATCAAACTAGTAACATTAAGCTTCATGAACAAAATTATAAATGCACAGAAATACCGGGTGGTGCAAAAAAAACGTCCCAAACATTTGCATGCGTTATTCACCCGAGCAGTCAAAATGAATCAGTGCAAAAGCATATATGTAATGACCAAACATCTTCCAATATGTGTAGGAATTTTCACCTAAAACACTTCTGTATTAGCCGTGATACAAACAAAATAGCATCACATGTCATAACGCAATTTTTGCAAGCGGTTCATCATTTGCATTGCTGCTTGTATGCAGGCTACGCCAAAATGTCACAGTAGGCCGAATCATCAGTCAACTAATTAGCAGAAAATGTGCTGAATAGGTTCTCCATTCTCCTTTTCTACTGCTGTTAGACGCTTTTTCATTGCTATATGGCTTTTCTGATTCTAATTGTCTGATGTCAACATCATGCCATTTGTCTTACTGCGGTGTGACGGAATGCTGTCTTTACATAATTGGCTTTTTAACTCGTCTTATGTCATTAAGCGGCATTCAGTTGTGTCATTAGGGAGGTCATGGAAATTTATAAATAAGTAAGAGTACATATTTGTCTACAAATGTGTGAAAGGAAATTTATCTCCATAAATTATATTCGCCCTTATAGCTACGCAGATTTCGGAACATTTTTAGTGCCACCTGGTATGTCTCCTTTACTTATAACATACACAATGTGATTATTTCACCATTACACCAGAGCACACACGACAAAAGGTTGTATAATAATGACCATACAGTCTCTGAGCACATCAAAATGCTGATGCCCTTCAGACAGGTACTAAACACAGTTGAAGTCTTAGTAAATTGTGACATCTGCTATTGTGACATCTGCTAATAGTGTTACGGAAGTAGCGCGATACTAAAATATAAGACTGGTGATACCGATACTACTGTATGTAACACTCCCATTCAGCACATCTAACAAAGAGATGACCATGGGAATGGGACTCCCAATGGGAATGGAAATCCCATGGGAATGGGAATTAATGACAAAACTGAGAATGGGAAGGAATGGGAAACAACCTGTATGGGAATGGGAATGGCCCATATTCCCATGGGAATAAATTCCCATTGGCAGATGCCGTGTATGGCTTATGTTCTGGCTAGAAAAAGATGGATACCGTTTTTCATCAAAGTTGAATACCATTCAGCATATAGCCTATGATATATTTTCTGCAGTTTGTGATGTTCAGTAATGATGACTGTCGTGACAAGTTTTAGATTCAACGACAAGCAGAGCACACTCAGCGCAGTATGATATTGTGTGTTAGGCTTCAGTCTTCGATAGGCCAAAAAGTATTTACGCTGCAACAATGGAACAACTGTTCGAGAATGGGAATAAGAAAGGGAAGGAATGGGAATGTGAAAAGACATTCCCGGGTCATCTCTACTAACAAGTTCACAACTTGCCATTTCCGTTGCAAAGCGGAATAATTTGGTATTGGTGAAAGCTGGCCCCATTTCTAGAGTCTTGCCTGGCTGAATAAAACTTCATCATAACCCAATTGGCCTTCATGGATGATCAATCTCCATTCTATCTTTACTATAACCATGAGAGACAATAAATCGCATTATAATTTGATCTGCAGTGATCAGAAAAAAATCACACCCAGATCAGTTGATTGTTCGCTATAATCACATGACGCCAAGTGTGGAAACAACTGTCAGGCTAATGGAAAGCAACCAACCTGACTGGCCTAAATGGCCCTATGCTGGACTATTTCAGGCATCAGTAGAAATCTTCAACAACTAGTTCAGAGAAAACTGCATAAGTCACGAGTATCATACGCAACAATGCTGATAATATATGCCCAGCTCTGTTTAACTTATGCATTATGATATGACTTCAGATCAGTGCAAGCCTATGTAAAGGAAGATATAAAACCCTGGAGTTAATGTAACATGAATAACTTACAAAACTGAAGGACAACACTATAACCAGACAGTGTACATCATCACTACACACTATTACTGATACACTGCAACATACTAGAGTGCAGAATGATCAATATGCCACTGGACGCGAGTGCTGTGATGTCAAGACAACAAACAAACTGCCTAGCAATCCATAACCCGCATCGACAACGAGATAGGTCACTACCACAACAGTCGGTCGATACTCGGGTCTAGGCTGAACTAGGAACAGGGTTCACGCAGAATTGGTAACACTGTTTTGCAACACTTTCCACGATCCATATTACAAAACTCTAGGGTTTTCAGGACCAATATATCCTGCTTTCGTATAAAAGTTGCCAATTTTTGTAAGTTTGATCTAGACGACCAATAACATCTGCTGACAAAATTGGTATACACAGCTGGTGTTATCAATGTGTATAACACTGGCTTAGTGTTTTAAATGCATAAACAAAGTCCGAACAGAGATAGTAACTTCACTAAGTTAACTGGCTAAGCACAATAAGTTCAAATTCCAAAACCACATAATATTTTTCCAGAACAACAGGCTTATTCCAGAACTCTCCAGGCCTGGAAATTTTAACTTCTAACTTCCCCGACTATTCAGCTGCTGTATGATCCCAGTAGGAAGATTAGACACTGCAGCAACAGATTCCAGCTATGAATACAGAGGCTTCATTCCAGTCTCTTCAAACTCTGACCAAGCATCATTCAGTTCAATGAAGATCAGCCGTGCAAGGTTCTCATGTGGGTGACCAGTCAGCTATCAGACAAACACAACACAACGCATGGTTCATATTAAAATGAAACAGAAAGTCCCGGTTTTTGTTGAACTGGCTAGAAACAAGCTCTAACAAAATGATGATATAGTTGAGATCAACAACGAAAATAGTGAACTGCATAAAAATACACTGCATCACAAACACTACAACAACCATTTTCGAAAATAAATAAATTAACAATCAATTTTCTCTGACGAGGGTTAAGAAGATTAGATTATGACAAAAGTAAATGCACAACTAATCATGCTGCTTCAAAACTGTCTCTATTCTATCTAAACTTTGTCTTGCCAACTCAGTTAAGTAACAGCTCACAGGCAAAATAATTTGTCAGATTACAGATGAATAAAATTAACAAAAAATTATTCAATCAAAACTTAAAATGTTAATAACATGATCTTTCAGATTTTTTGCAGAACAAAGCCAGATGCCAAACGCAGTGATGCTACTGCTACCAGCTAGGTATTCACTTAATGAGCAAGCTAAATTAACAAAAGTACAACTTTTACTTACTCATTTGAAATAATTTCAGTGTGCATTACTGCAGTGTGCAGTATTGCCAAAATGTCAACAAAATGAGTGAACAAAGGTTGTAATTTAGATGAGTCTAGACTGCCTATCAGTTATTGCTTCAACATATGATTTTATTCAAAGATAACTATTTAGTCATTACAATCAGCAGGTGCAGAGAAAAATACCTTGTCTGGATGAACGGAGAGCACGGCTTTGCGATAGACTTTCTTGACTTGGTCGGCACTAACAAGCTGATGCATGCCAGGTTCTTGCCACTTGTGCTCGCCGTCCCACAGAACAGTGTGCAGCGAGCAGAGCAGGGCGCGGATATTCCGCTCCTTGCCCTCTATCCAATCATGCACCTTGTCAGACACAAATCAACATATAAGTTATATGTAAATTTCATCGGAATACAACATTTATTCTAATATGTTTGTTAATATTAAAATAAAGGTTGTATTCTGACAAAATTTATGTATAACTTACCTACTGTTTCAACCTATGAATCTATTCAAAGTCAAAGAAATCATCAGCACAGCATCAAAACACCTCACCCTGCTGTATGTCAAGACAACAATATGTCAGAGATGAGACGAGACACTAGACTGACCATGAAAATAATAAAAAATGTTTAAACATAAAAAACAATGTGCTTATACAGAGTGGAAGATGCCTTTCTTGTTGCCCAACCAACAGTACCAAATCGTTGACAATCAACTCGGCAAACTGCCACTATAACACATCATGCTGTCTGCGGTTATTGAAAACTGTCAGATAAGACAGACATAAAATGATAACAGCAAGCTATAGATTACACTAAAACAACGTCATGCTCTCAACATAACATCAATGATGAATGACGAGATCCAGTACACATCTTAACAATCCTGGCTGGCATCTGCAAGCTGCAAATTCACCAAATAGTAAACAGGAAAAACATCCAGCATGTAAGAACGTTTGGCATTATAACCCATTAACCCCTGGTGCTGGAATCATAGGGGCTAACACAGGATTTCTAGAAAATGCACACTGAATGCTGCATGTGTGTGTCCCTCAATATATATTATGTAGATACCTTTCGTTGATCGGGATCCATGTCTCGGACATCCATACTTTTGCGCAGTTCCTTCATTGTTTTCGGTTCCTTCTTGCCACTGAAGCTGTGTCCGCCAAGAAGGTCTTCAAATGCGTTCTCAGAAACCTTTGGCCTTGGACCTGCAAATAACTTTATATTAACTCTTCAAGCTACTATGTTCTCTAACAGAGAGCAAAGATTTGCATCCACTTGCCAACACTGTTTTCCAGGACTTCCCAGGACAAAGGAAAGAGCAAAATTCCAGGGCTTTGTAAGACCCAAATATTCTGTTTTCCAACAAAATGGGCAAATTTTCTGGGTGAAGTTTAGTCCGACAACAAAATCAGCCAATAAATTCGGTGAATACAGCTGATGTTGTTGATCACGTGACAGTGCTTCAAACACCCTAATAACTCATAATACAGATAGTACTTTTACTTAGCTAACTGACAAATCACAATTAGCTTCAGTGATAGTCCAGGACTTCATAATGTTTTTTTCAGGACATTTCAAAAACATGGCCTTATTTCACCACTTCCCAGTTCTAGAAATTCTAACATATATTAGATGACTTACCAGAATTTTCCTGTCTCTGCATGAACTCCAATAAAAATATCTAAATAATGCTACATATTGGCTAAAATCACATTCAACATGCTGGAGACGAAATAAACACTGACAAAATCCACAAATCTTCATTCAAAATGGATTACTCTTTGATGACGACAGTTTGATGACTGAAAGATGTCATCCGACCTGTAAAATTTATGCATCAACAATTCCAAAACTGCACCCTATTGAACACAGTTTAACCAGCAGTAGTAACTCCAAAAAAGTCCAGTTGACCAAGAATTAAAAGCAGCAACTTGACTCAAAATCTTCAATCAAAATTACGCAACCAGCAGCAGTACTGTTGTTACCGAATGACTTTCGAAGGCCGCGGTCTTCACGTCCACCGATCACACTGGAGAACGCTGAACCAGATGCTGCAGCAGTGTTAGGGTTCGGTGGCCGGGGAAATGCGGCATTGCCAGCAGACTGAGACGATGGCTGGGGACGTGGTACAGCAAAACCTACAGCAACAATCAGCTCCGTATCACATCATACCATTAAATTACTGCCAATGATAGTTTAGGAACTCCATATTCCTGCTGAAACATGCAACATCAATGTCAACATTAGATTTATATAGTGCAATATGATAAAGCATCTCTATTGAATGAATATGTCAATTTGTATAGCGCCCAATTAGAGAAGACCTCAAGAGCACGGAATACACTAGTATCTTGCAAAAAATACAGTTTTCAAGCAGCACCTAATGCTACTGCTGCAGAGCGATGGATCACAAAGAGTCCGGGAATGAGTTAAAAGCCATCGGATAGACAAAGAAACTCCCTCCCCATCATAATCATCAATACTAGTCTATTTATCTACACTGTATAACAAAATTAAGTTGTTGCAGCACTAACAGAGACACAAACTGGGTCCAGGTAACATTATGTCATTCAAAAACAATGAGGCACTGACTGCAAATAAAACCCATTTGTCTACGCATTACGATCAACAAAGCCGGCTATACTTCAAATCATTTCAACGTACAGCTGAAACCAGTCACAAAAGATTCCACTCGGAAACCAACTTACTGTTAGCGCTTGCAGATTGAGTTGACTTCTGCGGACTTCCTTGCCAGGCAGGTTTGGCTGAGCTCATCCCAGTCAGCAGTGGAGAGCCTCGATTCATGCTACCTGTACTTCCCCCCTGTGCAGTGGCCTTGTCGTGCATGTTGTCAGCTAACAGTCCAGCTAATCACCAACAGCATGAAATAAGTTACTCAAATATTAGAAATAGATAGTGTTCATTGCTCCAATGTACAATCAATGCTAGAACAATCTCAACTAGTCACATTTATAGTAATAGATCTGTTAAAAAATTAAACGATGTTTACATCAAAAATAATTATTTAAGACAGTTTACAATTATTGGAAAAAAGAGTACCCGGTACTACTAGTTTTGTTCTTCAATTTTTGATGAATATGACAGACATTGCCAAAAGCATCTGAAAAGTAAAAACCTAGAGATTTGCTGTCATAAAGTGGATGCCCTTCCTGTTGTCTAACCAACAGTGCCAAAAATCACTCAAATAAAATACTGCGGCCTAATTTACAAAACAACTTAAGACAATCCTAAAATTGCTGTAAAATCCTTGCAACTTTGTTGTAAATCAACAAATTACTATGTCATAAGATTGTTGTAAAAATGTCGTATCCGAATTTTGGAAGCAGATTGTACGATATCGTAACTCTCTCGCAATTTTGTTGTAAATCTGTAGTTGCTAAAAATAGCCAGCCACGACCTCGTTGACCTCAACCAATCGCGACGCAGTGTCACTGAGTTGGCAGCGCACGGTGCTGCAAAGCCAATTGTCTGCATCCGTTGCCAACAATTACCAATGTAAACAATAACAAGTGAATTGATTTCGCGGCGATTTCGCTGCCTGAAGTTACCGCAAAAGAAATTTATACATATTATGGCACAATGTGAGAATAATATACTAATGAAAAAACCTAATAATTACTGCATGCCTGTTTGATGCTGTCGTATGACAGCTAATGAGGTGTCATACGTTTTGTTGTAACTTTCTTGTAAGATTTTACGTAAATCACATTTTATCGCAAATCTGTCGTAAACCTTCTGTATTACGTAACATTGTGGTAAATTTGTTTTACGATGTTTTGTAAATTAGGCCCCTGACATATGACAAGAATTAAGAATTAGCAACACCAAATGCTAACACTAACCAATGTCGGCAAAAGGATCAGTAGCCACTGAACTTTTGGTGGAACCATTTGCTGTACCAAAAGACTTGGAAGTCATGTTCTGAGAACTGCTAGCACGAGGGACATCTGCAAGAACTCTACTTGTAGTCGAGCCAAAGTCAGGTCGGCTTGATGCACGTGGCATGTTGACATTAACTCCTGACAAAATGTTTGATGAATTCCAACCACCAATCAAATCAGGGCCATCATCTTTGCCACTTCCACCTGCTGTCGATGTGCTTTCCATATACGCCATAAAGTTATCCCTTTGGTCATCAGCTGCAGACGGCTTATTGCTAGAAGACACTGACTTCTTATCAGCAGACGGACCTGTGAACGGGTCGAATGTTCCAAAGAGATCAGCTGCCATGTCATTCAGAGCAGAATTATCAGTAGTAATAGCAGACACATCCTCAGGTAAACTAAACGGATTGTTTGACGTTGATTGTGTACCAGTGTCAAAATCAGCAATAAATGGTTGATCACTGTTCAACAGGTCAATTCCGGATGATGCATTACCATTTGTGTTGCCAGCTATCCCAGGCCCAACAAGCAGATCAAAGTTAGTCAGCTCTGGCGGACCGACATCAAAGAGATCCTTCGACCCATCAGCATCACTCCAAGCCGATGCACCGATCAGATCGGCTGTAGCAGTTTCTGCATGACCTCTGTCGCTAACATGCTCAGGCTCGGTAACTTCGGATGATGCATCGGCTACGTTAGTGTTGGCTGACAGTCGGTGAGCAGAGAAGTCGGCAAATTCTTCATCTAAGCTAGTGCTGGCGACCTCAAACGCTGCCATCTGCTGAACTCGATCCACCTTCTTATGTTGAGCTCCAGCAACAGCAACAGCAGTCGGTGCTGTCGTTGTCTCTGGAGCCTGCCAATCCAGTGTGTCAAAGAATCCTCGTGGCTTCGTTGTTGTGGACTCCGAGCTCTGTGCAGCAGTAGCGCTATCAGCAGCCGGCTTGTCAGTGAAGGCACACCGAGTTGCTGGTGACCGCTGCCCAGCATCATGAGTGTCGGGACTGAAGTCACCAGAACTTCCACTGGCACTCCGTCCAACTGATCTGTATGCCGAGCCGCTTCCCTGCTTATCTACAATCATTGCACAACGTTTCGGAGCTCAAGAACACATCACTGTCTAATGGACATTTCATCAGCCAGCTGAAGATAGAGATGTTTACGTGGAGCTACTACGTATCAGTGCAGCCATCATAACTTCTGTTATAAGACTTTATGCATACCAAAATACTGTTACTGAACTTAACTGAATTCAACAGATTTTCTATGGTGGGACTATCGGATGACCCAGGAAAACGTGAGAAATGGGAATCAGTTTACAACAAATGTGATGGCACACTAATAACAACAGCAGCATTAATCGACTGCATAGTAAAACCAGAAATACGTTCTGTGGAACGAGGTATCTGTCCCATTGCCACACTATATAGCCTAGCAGCTGAGTGTCAGCGTTTGACGCTCTTGTGAGCCTGCAGCCAATTCTGTTTTTGAATAAAAACAGTTGGTTGCCATGACAACGGAGGTATTCAGGGGAAAAATTTACATGACATCATTGCATAGTCCAAGCCCGAAAATAGGGAGTAAGTGAAAACAGCGTGGAATTATCTTTTGCAGAAACCGCGATATAGTCAATTTTGTCCCAAAATCTGTTGCCATGTCAACAGGGGTCGGCAGGGAAGAAATTTAAATGACACAATCAGATAATACAGGCCCAAAAATAGAGGGGCAGGTGCAAACAGCACGCAATTATCTGTTACGGGAAGCGAGTTATACCGCTTTGAAATCTCCATTGGCTGCAATGCAAAATTTTGCAAAATTTGAACGGTTGCTATGGCAACAGGGATCGATAGAGGGTAAATTTAAATAACACCGTAAGATTGCCCGACCTCGAAAATAGGGGAATAGGTAAACACAGCGCACAATTATCTTTTACAAGGACCGAGTTATACCGAAGTCCTCATAGGCTGTAATGCAAATTTTTTAAAATTGGGGGTAAAATAGGGGAAGGAGTTATCAGATTTTTATCCCAAACAAACTCGATCTTACTTTTCGGGCCCCGAATCACTGTGCAAAATTCCATCAAAATCGAATCAAAATTGCGGCCATAGAAGTGTGTACAGAGAGTGACAGACAGATGCAAGTGATTTTACAATCTGTCCCATGCTATGCTATAGCAATGGGACAGATAATTACACTAACACTACAACTTTCGATTTTTTATGAATCCGAGTTGTTATACAAGTCTTCCTAAATCAAAATCTTGCAAATTCTAAAGGCACATCCTGTAGCCCATTCAACAGCATCAGAGCACAGAATTTAAAGCAAAACATAATAGATCTACATTGTATTATACCCATAACCTATCATCGAAAATTCAGAAAAAAGCACTCAATATTAAACTCAGTCACTGCGATCACAGAAAGAAACTTTATTACAGATATCATTCGATTCAATGTGGGACAAAGAGTTTAAACTCACCAAATTCAGCAGTGACTGCCAACAATTCTTCTTTTTTCATAAAGAGAAGTTTCGGAGAGACGCCTTTGCCAGAATAACCATACCACGGGCAGGACGCTGCAGCATTTGGCCTGTCTTTTGGCGACACAATCACATCCAACGTCACAGAAAACTCCTCGGTGCTCATATCCGCAGAACAAACATGATCCAATTCAGACCTACACATAATGGCACACATATAACTGGATTCTACACAGATACTATCAGTGATATATAAATACACAAGTATTTCCGACTAAACTTATCACACAACTCAATCACGAAATTGTTGGGAATAAAACCCACTGATAAGAGATATCAACCATATTTCTAAAGTTGTAATATCTTGATCCATTATCTCGTAGGTTTGTATACAAAAAAACTTGATAAATTTGGTACCAGCATTAACTGTTGCTATTATTATTATTAGACAAACAACTGTACAGTATGGGATAAATATTACTGTAGCCTGTCTGTCCAATGTCCATCTGTCTGACGCATTTATGCACTTTGCTAAAACTGGCGGATGCAACAAAATGACATTCAGTAGAAACATGTGTATGACAAAGTAACGCTTAAATTAGATAGGGGCAACAGTCCCTGATGAGAAAATGGTAACCTGAGGGTGAGAATCAGCAAAAATTTCAGATCTGCACTGCAACCTGAAGCTAAACTGTTATGCAAAATGACAGCAAAATGATTTGGCTTTTAATATCAAGATATTTTATTGAACACTTTGTAAATCAACATGTATGATTTCAAACAAGTCACATAAATAGAAAATAACACATAGCCGTTACCGCAAAAATTTCACATTCTTTGAATTCTGAGCAACAAATCCAGTGTGAAACTGTATCTGAAACATCTTGACTGACGTGAACTGTAAAAAAACATATCAACAACATTCAAATATGGTTTAATATGAAGACGTGAATGACTGTTTTCCTCCAGACAGTCATCAATCTCATAATGCTGTCTATTGGAGGACAGGGGGATGAAGATGGTATAACCAGGAATAGTCAACCATCTCAGTATTAGCCACGCTAAACGTCGAGCAACTTCGTCGATGCAACCAATCATGTTACTGCTAAGCTAAGCAGTATTCACAAAAACTTGCTGATAAATCACATAAATTTGCAAACTTGTACATCATATAACACAACAGAAATGACAACCAGAAGAACTTGACAGCTTGCTATAATGTTATAATAAATAATATTAAGCAAGCAAGTAAAAAACTCAAAATACATGATCTAACACATCAACAACACCAAAATAAGAATGTCTTCGGTAGCCATATAAAGTGTTCAAAGTTACTGTCACTTTGTCTCAGATAAACTGGAAGGCTGTTCCATAGTTCAATATAGGCCAGTGGCAACATCAGCACATTCTGAAAATTAGCCAAATTCTGCACAAAAACTTTTCCTGTTTTTGCACCAAAATGACTCCTAAAATCAATGACTTATCACAAAAAGGTCTATTCCTTATGGAAAAATTGCCATAGAAGTCATACAATTTTTAAAAGTAACCTTGCAAACAAACAAACTGAGAAAAATAAACCTCAATACAGCTAGGAAAGCAAAATAATGGGCGACTTCACTTTTTGACTTAGACTTTCGCTGAGACTTTCGCTGAGCCCAAACTTCGGTCTAAGTACCTACTTAAGTCAAAAAGTGAAGTGATTTCGCTGAGACTTTCGCTGAGCCTTAAGTACCTACTTAGACCGAAGTTTGGACTCAGTGAAAAGTCTCAGCGATTTGCTGAGTCCAAAAGTACCTACTTAGACCAAAGCTGAGCCGAACTAACCTGGCTAAAGTCGGTTCGATTTGCATGGAAGAGATAGCTTTAGTCCTTAGGGCTTAACTTTCGCTGAGTCTGAATCCACTTCAACTTTTGACTTTAGCTGAGTGAAAACATGGCGACTATTTACAGTCCTATGCATACGGATAGTTTAGTAAATTAAAGCAGTCTGGTACCAAAAATAAATGCCGTAATAAATATGCAATGACGTAAGATGTTACGTAATTAGACCCTACGTTATTTGCGTGCGTGGCGCAATTAAATAAGCAAGTCCAAGCGTAAATGGTTGATTAATTTCCTGTTAGGTTTACGTGATTTTCCGCCATTTTTAATCGTTTTGGTCTAAGTCAGTAGACTCAGACCAAAGTTTAGTTGAACTGTGGTCTAAGTACAGACTTTAGTGCTCAGCTTTAGCTTTCGCTCAGCAAAAAAGCTCAGTGAAAGTCTAAGTCAAAAAGTGAAGTCGCCCAATGTTATAACACGAGAGCATACATACTTTTCCCTGAACTTTGCCACCAAACGCTGCTCTGGCGTGATATACCACAATGGTAACATCTCTATACACAGCAGTGTTAAGTGATACAGATGCCCCATCATCTTCTGTCTCAAATCCTCTGCAAAGAACAGTGAAACAAAAGCTTCACTCTCATGCCATAATAATGCATCAGAATACCAACAGTATTTGTTGTTATTTACCCAAAAAGATAAAATAACTTATAAACACATATCCAGTATACATTAATCAAGACTGCACAAATATGCAGTCAGTGCTCAATACAAAACGATGTCAACCACAGAGCTATGTGAGCAACATCCCAAGTTTTAATAGTAATAACCTAGGTGTCAAACTGCGGAAAGCAACAAAAACGAAAGACGCTTGCATCACGAAAACAACTTAAAAAAACAGAAAAAATACCATTTCCGAAAACATTCAAACATACACCGTGAATCAAAAAAGTACACATCACTTAGTTTCTGTCATGAATTCATAATATTCGCTAGATTCTTTAACATACAAAGAAAAATTGTCATTAAAGATCTCACTACAATCAAAAGTTGGATATGTATTTTTTGACTCATTGTTTACACAATGGCAATAGTTTGTGCAATATGAGTGAGTGAGTAGGGTTTAACATCCCGCCCAACACAGTATAGGTCATTTCGGGGACGGCCTTTCCAGGCAAAATTGCACATACATATAGTAAAAAAATTTAACTGTTACAAAAAATTTAACCTCTATGAAACACAAAACACAGAATGACCAAAACCTAAAATTGTCAGAACTGCCAATTTTAATTATGCATATGTAACGATAATGGCAATTCTAATAATATTCCCTGTTATCCTCCAGAGAGTCATCAATATGAGATCATATATTTTAAAACATCAGAGACAAATATTATTTAAATGACTGACTTAATATGAAAAATATTGTTACATTTTGGCAGATCCAGAAAATAATGCAAAAGCTTCATTACAGTATTTTAGAGTACAACCTTATGAGCTCATATTCCTGGGAAGTTGTTAGCACTCTTTCCTCTCCAACATAGACTTCAACAAATGGTTTACAGCCAGTCCTGAAAGACATCCAACAGATACAAGCAAATGACAACAACATATTTCAGAGCTGTTATTCACTGAACAGATATAGATATCAGATATTTTGTTGATTAACCAGACATCTTTAAATCATTAATCCATTAATGTCATAAAAATAACAGACCTAAATGGCACAAAAATAAAAGATGGAAAACGGTTTACTGCAAATATGCATACTGGTTCACGGCAATACATGATTTTTTTCATATGCACAAAACACCTATATCAATGAAACAAAACTAAAGTGCAACAAAAATAGAAAACAAACAAGAAGCATCTTATATTCATTAATATAGTAAGTGATCAGAACATTTTCAAAAGTACGGGTAGGCAAAAAGGAAAACCGAAAAATAGCCAATGAAATATTTTCTTATGGTAACTATTTCCAACTACGAATAATAATCAACCGATTATTAACCACAATCAGTCATGTTCAAAAATCCAACAAACTTCAACATCATCACACAACTAAAACATGAATGCACCGAACATACTTCATCAAGCAATGTCTAAAAAGCAATCATTGCTAATGTCCATAATTCTAATTATAATAGTTTTGGATAGAAACTCACACAATACTAAAGGGCAGCACTTAACAATAAAAAAACTAGGTGTAAATAACACAAAAAAAATTAAAATGCATCCTAAATGGCATTATATAAATACAGAAATGTAAGTCTCTACATCAGACTACATGACAATATCAGATGATGTAAGCTTACATAAACGTGTATAAGCACTGAGCATAAATGATTCAAGACATTCATTACTTCAGCAGTCATTCTAATGTCCCCATACCACATAAAATAAAAAAATAAAAATGTCAAAATGTTACTCGAATGTCAGGGACAGACATGTGATCACCTGTTTCTGTTGACGAGAGGCACAGGAGACATTGTCAGTGATGATAGCATGACAGTGTGAGTGTGAGGTACTGTTGGCTCATCACCCACCATCCGACAGATGTAGTCCACATACCTTGCAAACACACGATGCCTTCTTCACCGCTTATCTTTCAACAAATCTATGCACCTCTTTTGATTTTCCAATGCAATAATTCAACAGCTTTAATTCGACAGAATTTACGCTGAGCACAGATCACGAAACAATATCTGGCGTTACTGCAAATTAGGTCGTACAAAGTGAATAAAACGTTGCACACCTCTGATAGTGTCACAATATGGGTATCAAAAGCAATGTGCCTATTAACACTTATTGCTACAAGTGCTCCTGTGCTGGCATACTATGCAGATGTCCTGCCATGACTGCCTAGAACTGCACAATCCTAACCCTCACCTTTTGAGGTAAAAATTCAGATATAGTAATTGCATTCATGGAGAACGTTCGTACAAAATTTGTTATTTTCCTATTATGAGCTTGTGTAGAAATAGAGACAAGACCTGAAACGCTATCTTAGTCTGTTAGAATCGCAACATAACAACGACAAGAAATAAACATACCTCTGCTGAGATGCTGTCATAGCAGGAGGAAATCTGCGCGAAGAAAATAATTTGATAGCTGGCTTGCTGCTGTCGAAAAGTCGACAGAAACACAGACTGGAGGCTGCTACTGTCGCTGACACCACTCGGCCATCCTGAAATGCAAGAACACAATCTATCAAACACAGATGTCCTAACAGCAGAGCTAGTTCAAGATTTTACAGTTAAATAGACAGACTTAGAACTGCAAATGATGATGCTGATGTGCAAGAACAACAGACCTAGCTGCAGATCAGTGATCACTTACATTTCTGCACTTATGGACTGTGTCATTAATGTTGTTTTGCACAGTCCGCACTGCTATTTAGCTATTCGGCTACCTTAGCCGCAAGTGTGCAGAAAATTATTGTCAAAATGAATATATATGAAGCAGCTCTGCATCTGCATAAGTTCAGTTATAACACTTAACTACATAAAAAGAAATTGGTAATGGTAAAACTAGTAGTTTTAAATGCATTGTAAGCTTCATATTCTGTGAAACAGACATATCAAAATTACTAGCTTCTACTGACAAACATTAGCCAGACTTTGAGTCACATCCGAGTGTCAACAGTGAATTTGTATAGCACAATTTCATGTAGCATGTATTGCAAAGAAGACATTAGTGTCTATAAAACAGTAGCAGTGCTGTCTAAGTTACATATGAAAACATGGTTCTTGCCCATTTGTCAAAATCAAATTCAAAAACTTTTCAAGGACTTTCAAGCATCATACAAATGATATATAAGAAGAACTGAATTAAATCAAACTGGCACACTCGACAATTTAACACCTTCAAGCATTAATCAAAGACTGGAATTATCAGAAAAATTTACCAAATGCATCAATAGTTGTCATTAAATCGAATTACTACAGATAGACTTCAGTGAGTAACAGTAATGACGAAGTCTATTCACCACTCAGTCTCAGACAACACTGATTCTGAAAATCACCTGTTCGATCACGGCATTTTGGAAAATCAAATTCAAGCACTTTCAAGGACCTTCAGACACAGATTCAAGAACTTTCAAGGACCACGTCTGTTTTCAAGGACTTTCCAGGCCTTAAAAATCTGGAAAAAAAATTCAAGGACTTTCACAGACTTTCAAGGACCCACAAAAGCCCTGTGAAAATATTGCCACTGCACAATGAATCATGGGTATTGTCCAGGAGCGAGTTGCAGGCATCAGAACTTCTGACAGAAAAAGCCCAATGGCCAAATGCACTATGTCAATACCACGGAACAGTCAAGTAACAATAAATGTGTGACGATAAAAGCCTTGGAAGGAACGGTGTCATGTGAAAACAAGAAGTTAGACAAAAGACAGGAGGCCCCCTAACAAACCTGACAGTGCAGAACACAGATGTTCTTGGACGACTGTCGCAGCCATGTGGACATGTTCTTACATATAGAGAACAGCAAATCTAATGCAGGTGCTTTGTTTGGTTTCCAGCCACATTCTGACACCTACACACCAGCATCCACTACTTAACAGCTCAACTTCACAGCATGGCAGACATGTCAGTAATGTCCACAGACTACTACCGATACAGAATCCGGTTATTAAATCAAAAATATTATCTGCATTTAGCCATACAAATTTCAAAATATTTGCATGCAACAAAAAGATGAAAAATGTACAGATGTTAAATGATATGACGAGCAAAGACAAAAAGGATATGAAGAGAAGCCAAAGACAGGCACTAAGAGATTGTCATAAACCTGGCATTTGGTAAAAGACCAAATGATGCAAAATAAACAGTACAAATGACTATAAAAAATTTTCCTATGGATTAACATCCACTTCTTCGTAAAGATTTCTATTTGGTTCTGCACTGGCATAGATACTTGCTGCAAAACTGCATAAGCTATGTCCATGTCCAGCAACTCCCTCTGATTACTGACACAAAGAAGGATCAGTCACAGTCGTAGTACGTTTAACGTAACTCACTGAAAAAATACCGTACAATAAACACAGCCAAAACACAACAGATGCTGTTTCAAAGAACAAACATAAAACAGACAGACGCTGACATTCTCCAAGACACAGCCAAACAAACACAACTCCAAAACTCAGTAATTAAACATTTCCTATTTATATCAGAAGGGGTAAAACCAAAATACAAAGAGTAGCAATGTGTACCCTGTTCTGAAATTTAACAGTCCTGTATGAGCGATTGGACAAGTTGTAGACAGCATATGCACCGGGATGATTAGTTTCCAGAAACTCACGAACGTCATCGATGTGGTTCTTTATGGCAGACTCAACACCCTCAGCAGGGTACGACATTACGATCAGCCGACTTGTGATGTAAGACATATCTAACTCTCCTTTGTTCATTGAACTAGCAACAAATGGAAAGAAATGATCAAAATATTGCACACGATCCGATAATTCTAGACAATATGACTCAACTCACACTAAATCTTATCTATAATCTATTCCGTCAGTTATGAAATCACCTAACACATAAAAGTATAACAACATAAAACATATAATAACAAACACTGCAACAGAATAACATTAAACAGATACACAACTCGGGGTAAAATTTCTCCTATGCAATAATCCGACCCCAAAATTTCAAACAGATCTGGCAATCTAGAAAGAGTTATATCTGGCAAAGTATGACTCACTCAAGACTAGACATGACCAGAAAATGGTTTAAGCTCAACAGCCGCAAACTTTGCCATCAGGCTATACTTTTATCATTGGTTCAAGTATTGAAACACAAAAGTCTGTGTCCAGCAATTTAACTACTTGCAAACACAGTGCCACTGTGAATGATATAGCAGGTGACAAATCTTACGAGACAGTTTCAACAACTTTCGCCGAGGCATCTTTCACATTTTTGACAATGCTGGCGGCACCTTCCCTCAGCTGGCTAAAGAGTCCAAATGAAGACTGAGATCCAGCCGAAGACTGGTGTGATGAGGAGGAATGGTCTTCACGCTCGTCAAAATATCGTTGCAGTGCTGCTGTATTATGCGATGGACCTAAACCAATGTGTAACACAATGAATTACAGCGGACCATGTATATTAAAAAACTAGCAAACGCGAACAAGTCAAGCATTTTTACGCACGATAGCAGAATGCTTAGCGCGTCTTAGCCATCGTCTAGGCGTCTGTCCATCCATCCATCACACCCAGGCACTGTATCAAAATGGTGCAAGCTAGAATCACGAAATCTTCACTGTGGGCTGTCCCAGGGACTATAGTTTTCGTGCCCCTGGGTGTGGGGGTTGCCTTCGAACAAAAGCTCAAAGAGGGGTACCCCCTTTAAAAAAACGTTATGTTGCCGCTATTGTTCAGTGTGAAAACGGCTGCAATTAGATACAGACAGGCTGCTTATCATAACAAGCACTAATGACAGGCTTTTTAAATTTATCAACATCGATGACCTTGAACGACCTTGAACCCGCAAGAGGGGTTTTAGTAAATTTTTTGCAATTTTTGGCTGCAGTGCACATTTCAAGAGTGAATTGCAACGAAATGCCTGAAGACAGACCAAGACAATTTGTGTATGTAATTTTCAGCATTATACGCAGATTTTAGCAGTTTAAGTGCCGACCCCCTAGGTTCAAGGAAGAACATGTGCATGCAAGCGTCAAAGAGGGGTACTTCTCTACAAAGTGGTTATTTTAATGATATTGGCCTGTCTAGCATGAAATCAGTTGCAGATAGGCACAGACACCCTGCTTATCAAAACAAGCACTAGTAATGAGCTTCTTAGGGGTGTCTACATCGATGATCTTGAACCCCCAAAATAGGAGCTTTTAGTGAATTTTTCGCGATTTCGGGCTGCGACACACATTTTAAAAGTGAATTGCACCAAAATGGCTGGAGACAGACCTGGACAAACTGAGTATGAAATTTTTAGCATAGAACGTACATTTTTAGCAATCTAAGTTTTGACCTCTTAAATTCAAAGAGTCTTCCATAGGGAGGCCTCAAATTTAAGCATTCTTTCAAAATACAATTATTTTATTGCTGTACACTAACTGCCAAGGTGGCACTATCGCTACTATCGCACGTCATGTGAGCTTTGCTGAAATTACTTGTTGCACTATATGCTTAACAAACAAATCTAGCTCTCAAACAACATCATTCTTTCATATTCAGTGCTTTGATGTGAAGAGCAAAGCACGAACAAAATTTAGCATCAAATTTGACATGTAAAGCAGTACACTGTACATCATTTTGGTAACAACTTGGACTTTGCAGAAGTAAATCACACAGCTGCTGCATCCCGTGCATTATCACACAACGTTCAGACTTCTTGGTGGACCTTGGTCTTCACTCACACATAATTCACATAACTGTCTGCATTTTGACCGATTTATTCTACCACATTCTAGACAGCCTCGCTGCAGTGTTCGTGTAATCTGTCTGTGGTCAAAGCATAATAACCCATCACTTCAAAAGCAAAACACAAACTACAAATTTGTCTGATTATAAAGAAAACAATTACAAAGTCCTGATGTGACATACCAGGCTGGGCTGCATCAGAACTGCCGGTAGCTAGAGATGAAGCCGGTGTAACAAGTGAAGACAACGGCTGCTTCGGACTCACATTCCTGCTCAGTGAGATCTCCTGAAGACGCTCCAAAATGTCAACAATGTTTGGCCGCTCCAGTGGATGTATTTTTAGCATTAAACCTTCACCAACAATCAACACAGAACAATCCCACACTGATGATCAATACTATTACTATCAGCAATATGCTCTCCTCTATTCAAAACATAGAGCTGCAGTAAATAAGACTGATAAAACATACTTAAGACAGTGGCACCTCTTCACTGTTAACTGCCTTCTTTTTTCCATTAAGTTCTCCATCATGGAACAATAGAAACATCAGACATGAGTTTTCAGGTCTAAATCAAAGCTCCAAGATAAAACTGTTGGAATAACTAAACAGCAATCCGTTTCAAAACAGTGTCAAAACACCTTCTGCTTTGTGGGCTGTTACGAACTCACGCAATGATTACACAGCGTATTTTTATAGAGATGACAGTAACTGACAACTATCGAGAACCTTAGAGGCCACTTGCAGTGTTACAAAAACTGACTAACAGCAACTGCACAGCAATGCCAAGCACAAAGTTGTAACACTTACGAATGAGCTCATGAAAGATGGCGTAGCTGGTGTCTGATTGTGGAATGTTGTAGTTGGCATTAATTATTCGCAGCTTAGCCGAGTCCTCAAATGGATGCTCATTGAAGCACAGCAGGAACAGCACACAGCCAAGTGCCTGAACAGCAGCAAACACCATTCTGTGCCACCACCATACAATGCGTTCAACGGTCAATAACTGAGCTAGTTCACTACTTCCGGTCTGATGGAAAACTTTGCTGGAGGTAATAACCAGGGCTCCAATTGTTCCGTAAGAAATTTTGCTAAATTCAGTTGCACTATTATCCCCAAATACCCAGAACATGTTACATGTTATTCCATTACAGTAACAGTTTACTTAATCTAGTAAGAAAGTGAAGTAATCAATTACTCATGTCATAATTATTAGAGCTGTCAAATTAAAGTGTTAACTTAACGTGTTAAAGAATTAACATGTGTTTAAAAAATTAATGCACATATGTAAATTTACTCAATTCTGTGAAGCAGGACTTCCAATATTCCATTAAACTATATTTATCTGGCGATCGAATAATGTTCAAGTAATTAGAAATTGTTTTGTTGTGGTTCCATCACTACTGACACGATCCTGCAACACAGCCACGAGTTCGTCAGTCATCATTCGAGTCACGCTCTCAATCCAGTCCACCTACTATATCAGCAATAATAATGATGCATTATTAATGTGCTAAGCTGCTAACGCATGCATTAAAAAATAAAAGCAATGCATTAATGCATTATAAAAATTAATGTTTCAACAGCTCTAATAATTATCATAAATTTAAGCATGTGATAGCAAAATTTTATTAATTTAGAAATGGTAAAAAAACCCCAAGAATCCTCAAAATAGATATAGATGTAGCATCAAATTGGAAATTATGACTTCTCTGCAACAAGCGTAGAATTCTGAAAAATATGGCAAATTCCACAACGCAGAGTAAAAATTTATTCATTATGTAATGCTGGCCATGGTGATAATGACATCTGACATTTCCACTTCATCACAATTAAACTAACAGAAAAACTGTATGGTATGTCACCACTACTTACCCAGATATCGGACTGTTCATTTATTGGATAATTCTGATAGAGGTCTAGCATCTCTGGCGCTCGATACATCGGCGTAGTATTCTTGGTCAGCTACAACATGCAACACACTTCACTTAGAAATCTGTTTCTATGGTTAGTGTTTCACAGCCAAGATTTCAGTCCTAAACATGAGTCGGCCAACAATGAAAAGAATTCATACTGCAAAGACAGACAAATTTCACCAGATAGAGAAAACGGAGAATCCAGATGACTTGCCTCATCCTCAACTGTGCTTCGCTGTAACGCCGACCACGTGTGGTCTGGATAGTGAGACACGGTTGTGGCACTGCCAAAGTCGCACAGTCGAATGTTCCCCTCGTTGCTCAGAAGCAAATTCTCTACCTGCATCGACAACAACAGTAGCCAGTAAGTGCTCGTGAGAGTGTATATTTCTGCCAACCAATTTTTTTTACAAATTATGACTTAAAGACACTCGGTGAATTTGTTAGTTGAAACAATTAACTAAAATTCCATTTCTGCTAATGCTTATAGTTATAACCATAGCACTATGGCAGCACACGTTGCTGCTGATGAAGTCAGAGATAATGCACAGTCGGTTGGTGAGGTAATGACGTCATTGCTATTATAATGTCACACTGGCGCCGATGCATACTGAGTCACTATGACGTGCACGGAGACACACACAGACAGTTCTTGATTACTTGACCTCTGCCAGTTAACTATGTTGACTTTGGCAGAAATAATAACACAAACAACCGTTACGATGTTTGTCATCATGGAGCTGCAACTGCGATAATTAACTGGTTCGCCGGGTGAATGCAGCACAGTACTGGCACATAGCAGCAATGTGCAATTCAATGGTTAAACAAGTGGAGAAATGAGACCTTGAGGTCACGATGGATAATTGGCGGCTTCTGACGATGCATATGATGGACAGCTGAGCAGGTCTGATAGAATGCCTGAAGCACTTCGTTACATGGCAGAGGACCATGACGAGCCCGAATCACATCAATCAGCTGCCCACCTTCACACCACAACATTACACACAACACAAGCTTGTCAAATACACTACAATAACACGCAGCACTACATAAGGAAAATTACTAATAACTCTTGTTTCTATAGCTGTTAGGAAAATGTCAATATACGGCACTGTCTTTTAGCCTGGTGACCATCAATGTCAGACCAATTTACTGAGCAGCACTATACCTATCCACCAACAGGTTTCACGGTACAAAACTGAATGGTTATTAACTCAAATGAACATGAAATCATATTAGATGTTAAATACTCAATGAAAAACTGTGGATATCACAGGCAAAACTGCAGCTTTAAACATGACATACGCATGACTGGATTCAACATCTGTTTTCAACTTATACCATGGTCCATAAAAAACGCGTCATTTTTATTTTTTAAATAGCTTTGTGAAACATTGGCTGATTTTTATAATTTTTGGCATGCGACATCAGGAAAGAACTTGACGCAAATGACTATAGTTTTGGCCACCTCACTTTAATGCTGTTGCTACACTACCTTGTGAAATGCAGAAGTCGTAGTTTGGTCATTTACAACAATGAATTCATAATGGATAGCGCCCACGTCGGTTCAAAAATGATTAACTGAAAAGTGACAAACACGATTCTATCTACTGTATCAACTACTGTATCTCAAAAAGTCACAAGTGTCGCATCACATCCTCTTTATTACAGCATGTGCTCAAAATGTCCTCCTCCAGCGCGAATGCAAGCAGCAAACATTGACACCACTCGCAAACAGCAGGCTCAACAACCTGCATTTCACAAGGTAGTGTAGCGACAGCATCAAAGTGAGGTGGCAAAAAACAGTCATTTGTGTTTAAGTTTCTTCAACTCAACTCAACTTGGGTTTAATAAAAACGATAGCCGATGGCTAAAAAAATATACAAACATAAAAGCAGCAACTACACATAGCTAATAAAGCACACAAAATACGAAATAGTCCACACTCAAGTCCGGTTCACATCAACATATATATTTCTAGATACACCAAAACAGAGCACACTGTTATATATGTTTATATTTTTAAGTTATTGGTATTTAGCCAGAGCACAGTGGATAAAAGACCGATATTTGTTAGTTCTCGTCCACGGTATGGGATAGGTGGTATGTCGTCGGAGTCGAGAAATAGTATGAGTCTCGTCGTTGGGGAAGAAGGTCGTGTAAACAACTGTCAGCATTTGTAACTGTGCAAAAAAATTTTCTCCCCAAATTACACCTTCGTACAGAAAGGAGTTCTACCCCAGCATATGCACATGCAGAATCATATAGCATATCATATGCAATGGGATGGATAATTCTGAGGGCCCTCTTCCGCAAAGATTCCAATTTTTGGGACTGAGCAACAGTTAGACTATGGTGCCAAGTTGCACATCCATATTCTAGGACAGGTCTGATTACAGTGAGATAGAAATATGATAGATCATTCGAAGATAACCCAGCGCGTCTCAACTGTTTAAGGTAATACAGCCGTGGAGCAACTTCCTAATGTTGCATGCCAAAAATTATTAAAATCGGCCAATGCTGCATGGAGCTATTCAAAAAATAAAAGTGGCATGCCTTTTATGGACCACAGTGTAGTAACAAGTCAAGGCAGATTCTGCTCCAAGAAAATGGAAAGCCTAAGCGAAAAACAAACACTCTGAATAAGCCTCATAAATGACGAGGTTCAAAATAATTTTGTACTGCAGCCTGTTTAAACTGGCATCAGCATTACTCACCAGTGCAGAGTTCAGTGAGGATTAAGAACTCAGCCTGTCCATGGCCCGACTCTTCCTTCCCAATACTTGCAGCAGCGATAAACTGAACAATATTGACATGACCAGACAAACGTTTCTAACAACGGTTGTTAAGAATCCACAAAAAATCACCAAAAACACAGACGCAACAGTTGCCACACTTAGTAAATATACAAAATGAACAAAAGATTTAAATATGGAAACTGGCAAAATAATGAAACAATTAGAGAATGTGCCAATTTCACATTAAAACTGAACCAAATAATTAAACAACTTAAGGTTTATTCAAAAGAAAGTGCAATTTCTTGTATATTTACAGCTGAATATGTACAGCACGACAAAAAGTTAATTTAATCAAAACAGGAAACTCGCATATCACAGAATTACATCATATTTCTAAGCTAACAGTTTATCTACTGCTACCAGTATCATCATAATCTGAAAGCATACGAGGAAACTTATTTCCTGAATGATCGCTTTTGACTTTGCATCATCACTTGCCAGCAATCTCTACAAAGTAAACACAAAACACATTCAGCAAATCCATACTGAACAGTTTAATGAATGTACAAGCAACATCAATATACTATGCTTTAGACATGTGCTTGAGCTAGGTGAACAGCCACAGAATATTATTAAATCAAACGCAACATTACGAGCTTACAAATCAATGTTCAGTGGGGCCAACTTGGGCGGCATAAACTGATTAAAAGCTACACTCGAAAAGTTCCAAATTCAGCAACTGACTGAAGTAACTTGGTTATCGGTATGATGCAAAATCACTGATCGATGCTTCTTAGAAACTGTAGTCATATCCTACAGCTAAATATCATGAAATCAGAACAAACATCAACTTAAATAACTTACTTTTTTATGCGTGAGAGCTAGCATAGCTAGCTGTAGCACGTATTAGCTATGGTAATTCTGTCTGTCTGTCCTGAATCCTGATGTCACATCCCGGTACCGTTCCAAGACCAGGTGTGATAGAGACTTCGGGTTTTATCATATGATAGCCTAGAGTCTCTAGTATCTCTGGACAAAATTTCATGCCGCTGGGTGACAGGGATCCCCACGAACAAAGAGGAGAAACAGGGGAACCACCCCTAAAAATGTTATTTTACCGCTATTCGCTTGTTTCGAAATAGTTGCAGATAGGCACAGACATGCTGTTTATCATAACAAGCACTAGCGACAAAGCTTTTTATTGGTGTCACCATCGATAACCTTGAATGACCCTGAACCTCCAAAATAAAAGGTTTTAGTGAATTTTTGTGATTTCGGGCTGTGACACACATTTCAACAGTGAATTGCGCCGAAACAGCTAGAGATTGACCAAAACAACCTGCGCATGATATTTTCATCACTGAATGTAGATTTTAGCAGTCATCATCTCGACCCCCTACATTCAACGATGCCAGCGTATGAGGTTGTCAAAAAGGGGTACCCGCAAAAAGTGGTTATTTTTCCGTTATTGGCTTGTCTAGCATGAAAACGCTTGCAGATAGGCACAGACATGCTGCTTAACATAACAATCACTGGTGAAGTGGTTTTTAGTCGTATCAACATCGATGACCTTAAATGACATTGAACCCCAACAATGGGGTTTTAGTGATTTTTTGCGATTTTCGCCTGCAGAAGTGTGAACTGTGACAAAATAGATGACATAGACCAAGACAACCTGTGAACAGGAACTGCAATAGGCTCTCGTGCATCTCATGATCATTAGCTCAGATTTCTTGTTATAAATAAGAATGGGAGTTCACATTACAAGCTGAGGGTCATGTTTTAATAAAGCTGGGAACTTTTATTATTACAAGTTTTATGGTAATGATAAATAAAGTGACTGCAAACCTTTAAGGCATACTCTTTGCCATCCTTAAGATCTTGTGCAACAAACACAAAAGCAAATCCACCTACACATTTTACACACACAATTGTACACTTTGTTTGGCATTAATGAAAAATATATTTATACCTAAAATGCAACGTTTATACAATAATTCACATAAAACAATTTTAAATCAGCATGGAGTTATGCAGTAAGTACTTACATGACTAAAAATTTAGCAAAATCTGGGTCTAAAATGGCACCTAAGGGGTCGTCCATAAATGTTGTCATGCGCTGTGGGGGAGGGGGTTTACAGTATCATGATGATGTTTGATGTAAGGGAAATGGGGTAAAAGATTGTGTGATGTCACACACGTCACATCTGTGGTAAGGCCTGGTCAGCAAGTTGTAGATGCCAGCGCTAATATACAGAACTCCATGGTACAGCACGCATCGTGCAAGAGAATGATGCAGGCCTACCACAGCCGGTGCCCTCACTCACAGCCCCTGGCACAAATGGCCATGCCCCATCCCTGTAGCAAAAGTGTCAAATCATACAAAAATTTGTGTTGCGTTTGAAACTCATACAGATCTGTAGACTGCAAGGGGGAGTTAGAAGTTTGTGATGTCGTATTTCAGAGGGGGTCCCAAGCAACGTGACAATACGTAACATACCAGGCGCAGCCGCACCTGGACCAGTAGATGAATCTCCGAAGCTGGTTTGGCCGTAGGGCTAAGTGAACCGGTTAGTCCATAAAGAAGCCCATCGAAGTCTTTATTTTGTGCTCGAGACCATTCTTGAAACAGTTCACACTGCTACAAACAATTCCACCGATCAATCACCCTTGAGGAGAAAAAGAAACGTCTAATGTCCAGATGGCATCTGCATTTAGCAATCTTGGCGGTGTGTCCACGTGTTGTAACTTAGCTGAAGATAGTCCTTTGTACATCTTGAAAACCTGTAGCAAATCAAGTGCCTGATTCTCCATGACATAGGTGTGCCGAGCATTCCTGGCACCTAGGTGCATGACCACACACTTAATCGTATTGAAAGGCATCTGCCACATATAAGACCAGTTTACCACTTTATGAAGATCTTGCTGAATAATTTCTGTATCTTTGTCGCTATTGGCTTTCCCAAGCACTATGGTGTCATCTGCAAATTTCAATATCATACTGACAAAAGGGGGAGAGGGTATTTTTCCCTAAAATTGCGTGACGTCATTTATGGACGGGCCCTAAGCCATTTAGTTTACAGCAAAGCATAAAACAAAAAATTATGGAAAAATACTTTTAAAATAACAAAAAAATCGTTATGAAGACAGTAATCTGTGACGGCAGTTTGAGATGACACACCTTCAGCAATAACTCTTTTGACACGAAGTTTCTGGGGACCGAGTTCGACGTACTGGCCGACGAAATCATTGTCTTGACCAACATTGGCAGCAGCTCCGCCGAGATACCCCAAAGCAGACTTCAACAAGTACGACATCGTAACGAAACTGTGTACGGCTTTGACATACACATTAATGCTCAACGCAGCATCTTAGTGTCATTAACAACTAAACAAAAAATTTCACGTTATCAAAACAAAAATGACGTCACTAGTTTGCCGCGACTTCCGGTGAGCTTACCGAGCAAAACAGTCAGTAAGTAGATAAATGTGTGAGCCACTGCAACACTGCGTTTGAGTTTGAGTGAGCATGTGACGACTCGACTGACGACCGACGACCAGTCATGTGGCGGGCCGCGGTGCGAGAGGGATGCCATAGCTTTGTCTCTTTTGGTCCCTTTAATTTGCGCATACCGGTACAATACAAGAAATTTGAGATAATGCTCACGAAACGCGCGAAATAGCAGTTCCTGTTCAGTAATTTAGCTAAAAATTGGGGTGTTCACGCTAAGTTAATATCCAAATACCAAAATTTCTTATCGCATAACGAGATAGTTAAGTGTCGCTACCTTGCGAATGCTATATAGACTTGTGTCGCATTCCGAAATCGCCAAAAGATCCATTAAAAACCCCTATTTTAGCCTTCAAGGTCATTCAAGGTCATTGGATTGAGCGCCAATCAAAAGCCAGTGTACGACTTCTTATTAGTGATTAATAGTAACCTAGCCCATATCTCCCACCGTTTTTCAGATACAGCGACTTAATGGCTAAAATCGCAAATTTTCCCACCCCTCTTTATTTAGCGCCTTTGTTCGGGGTGACTCCTTTCGAAAGTATAGAAAAGCTTTACGGTTCCTGAAACTATAGAGTCTTTCGGGCAGCCGACGGTGAAGATTTGGTGATCTTAGCTTGCACCGTTTTTGACTGAATCACCCGTGCGACAGACAGACGGACAGAGAGAATTGCGACGGCTAAGACGCGCTGAAAGCAGTTAGCTGCTTTCGCGCGTATTAATGTTCGCTAAAAAATGAAATTAGCAAATGCCGCTTTGGATCGTACGTCAATGTAGCTGTATAGACAGTTGCTGAAGGGTAGATCGAGACCGCAAAGACTTCGGTGCACACTTAGAAACGCTGTAAAATTCACCGAAATCTCAATTCTTATAATAATAACCTTTCCATGCAGACTCTGTGCGGAAAGGGAGGGAAAAGATACCGTGCTCAGAGCCGGCTAAAGATGGCAGAAAGCCGGTAAGCGTATGTGTAACTAACGAATCAATTAGGCCTATCAACGACGCGCACATTACTATCATTCTTATTTCTTATGCACAGTGGGCTGTTTAAAGTCAAACTGTAGAGATGCACCACAGCATAGCTGTGGATGCACCATATGCATAGGGCGGGCAAAACACTGAGCAGTGAGCAGTCGACGGCGTTTAAGCCGGCGGCCGAGCGTTGTAACTTAGGCCTACAATGTATACCGTAAGCCACATAGGCCTACACTGCACGCATTCCTTGCGGCAGATTGAACCAACAGATTGACCGACGACACGTCTGACGTTTTACTGTGTTTTGCTTCGTTGACTACTTAAACTGAAAACTGCAAGTAGCTGCCGGTAAGCAGTTTCTCTCATGCTTGTATTCACACAGAGATAGTTCTCAGCCGCGCCATGCAACAGCAAAAGCGGGTAATGACGTCGTAAGATGTGCGTCTGTCTGTCCGGTGTAACGTTGACATACGGTGGTCATTATTTGGGGTAGAATAGACGTGAGGTAGTAGGGTAAAATGGCAAATTTTTGTGCATTTAAGTCGCCATCTCCGAAGCAAAGAAAGATAAGACCACACTGTTAATATAATATTAATGGCTATCATGTAATCGTATACGGCCTTCCGACTGGCACTACAATCTATGACCTAGAATGACCTTGAATAGTCATTACGCACCCGACACAACGTCGATTGGTTAGGCCTACGTGCAACCGATTAACTAGGCGTCGCGCCTTTTTGATCGCACGCTTACGGTTTAACTATAGAAGCGCTCGGACAGGAGTCACAGGACAGCTAAGACTTCAGTTTTCACTACTATAGACCACCAAGCCAGTAGCCCATATAGTTAATTAATAGGCATATACACCTGCACATTAAGGCGCACACAAGAGCAATTAGGAACAGGCGTTTACGTTTTTATGGTGGTCTTGTCACCATCAAAACGTAAACGCCTGTTCCTGATTGGACCACGCCGCGTACCTTTAAGAAATGAATTCGTATCAATCCGTGTATAGTGTTTATCGGGACAGACAGGCGGAGCTATTCTTCATTGGAGGTAATATTAATCGGTATAATCTCGTAACACACCATCAGCATGGCAACAAGTGGCTGCTGTAGAGCTAGGAAACCGCATTATGTTATGCTTGTTTTTACGCGCGAAAGCAGCTACTGCTTTCAGCGCGTCTTAGCCATCGCAATTCTGTCTGTCCGTCTGTCTGTCCGTCCGTCACACGGGTGGATCAGTCAAAAATGGTGCAAGCTAGGATCACCAAATTTTCACCGTCGGCTCCCTGGAAGACTCTAGTTTCAGGAAACGTGCTTGATAGGGCTTAGGTTACTATTAATCACTAATAGAAAGTTGTACACTGGCTCTCGAATTCACCAAATTCAATGACTTTACATGACCTTGAACGCTAAGACAGTGGTTTTTATGGATTTTTGGCGATTTCGGGCTGCGATACACGTTTCAAGAGCGAATTGTGCCGAAAGCAATTGAGATTGACATGCATAAGCTGCGTATTAAATTTTCAGCATTGAACGTAGATTTCGACGGTCTAAATTAAGTCTCGATTTTCTAGGTTCAATGAAACCTGCGCACAAGTGCATCAAAGAGCGGTACCCCCGTAAAAGTCGTTATTTTACCGTTGTTCTTTCGTGACAACGGTTGCAGATAGGCATGGGCATGCTGCTTATCACAACAAGCACTAGTGACGAGCTTTTCAGTCGTGTCAACATCGACGACTTTGAAAGACCCTGAACTTCCAAAATAAGGAATTTTTTATTGGTTTTTTTTGCGATCTTCGGCTGCAGCGCACACTCCAAGAATGAACTGCGACAAAATGTGACAGTTTGCGATCAGAACTGCTGTAGGCTTTCGCGCGTCTCGTGAGCATTAGCTCAAATTACTTGCTAGAGCTTGTTGACTGCACGACTGGAGTTCGCACTGCGCTGGCTTTTGCAGTGCGCTATGAGCCTATGGCCGTGACCTGATCCAAACCGCGCCTTGCTGCTGTCACGTCGTATGCCATGGCTATAGCTGTTTTATCAGTTGCAGTATAGGGTGGGTAGAACTCACTGCAGCGTGGTGCACTTAGCAGCGACGAACTGCTGTCGGCACTCGGTACCACAGTATACACTCGCTGCACTGCTGCATGGCAATTATTGTTACAATTGTTGCAATCATTGAGTTATATATTCTACGTTAGCTGTAGTAGCTCGCTGCATCAACCAGAAAGGCAGCAAACCTGCGAATGTGGTGTATCCTGTAGAGCTGAGAAATTTTGCACTATCGTTGCATTTCTACTCTGCAAAAGCCTATGATTTTGTGCGTACTCAGTTCAACAACTGCCTTCCTCACCCCAAAACACTGTCACGCTGGTACAGTTGCATAGATGGCAATCCCGGTTTCCAAAATGATGTTTTTGAAGGCCTGAAGGAAATGGTTACTAACAGAGAGGGAAAGCCGGTTCTGTGCTCAATGATGATGGATGAAATTGCGATCAGAAAACAGTTGGATTGGGATGGGACAA
>Ga0209367_1001101_pt1 | contig 31799 bp, 19 predicted proteins | sample WorMetLIZISLAND2_FD_187412 | JGI IMG/M metagenome (GOLD analysis project Ga0209367, IMG submission 187412) | Marine gutless worms symbiont microbial communities from Max Planck institute for Marine Microbiology, Germany - Olavius geniculatus... ...
CTATTTTTCACTGGGCGCAAGCTGCGCCCACGGTATAGGGATAGAAGCCACCAGGCCCGTCGAGAGCCACATCGGGGACCGGGGAAACATTCTCGTGGGGCCCCCAAACATTTTCACGGGGCCTCTCTGGGAAGAAAATTTTTGAATTTTTCTTTTCAAAATGGTACATTCTGGGGTACTTAATATTTCTGGAGTGAGTTACCCCCCACCCCACCCTCTCGACGGGCCTGGAAGCCACTGGACGCAAGCTGCTGAAAAAAATAATTTGACACCTAACCGATGCAGACGTAGACGGTGTTCTTTCTGATGCTGCGTTTGAAGAAGCAGCTGCATCCGTCACAGCACAGAGTTCCGTAGTGCTTGCCGTAGCTGCGATCTCCGCACACGGCGCACACCGCCGCCAGCGCAACCGTACGACCTGTCAAACAATCCGGCCAGTTTCACGCGCAATATCAGCGTTGCTAAAGGCGCGTACAGAGCGACCTAATTGAACTGAACTGACATGGTTTCGTTTTTGATAAACTCACCATTGCGCAAACAGGGCGAGCCCATTGGTTATTGGTTGACACGTACGTGAGCGTAGTCACGAAAGTTACTGCGACGCCGTCAGACGGTGCCTAATGCTGCTTGCCCATTGTTCGGTTCGTCAAAAACTAAACCATGCCAGTTCAGTTCAGTTCAGTTACGTCGATGTGTACGCGGCTTATTTCATACGATATTATGCGGCCGTGCTAATAGGCCGCGTTACGGCTCTTGCTCGTCTGTCTGTCCTGCCTCTTAATTCGAAAACGAAAAGCGCGGACAAATCAAAATGGTCCGAATGTTTGACAGGGCAAGAGTAAATGTAGGCCTAACCGGCGCGCCAATTATCATAAAAACAATGCGACACGAGTCACACGACTACAGTTCGTATAGCCCAATAGCCACGACGAGTCAGTGACGTAGGTCTAAACGGGTCGATCAACGTACCCATTAGTTAGTCTACTGATTTCTGCAAACCGCAGTCTATTAAACCATCTGACGATCAGTCTCGTCCTCGATGTGCTGGATTTATACTTAGGTCTACTGCTCGTGCGTAGCTGTAGCAGCCGCGATCACAATCCGCAAGCCGTCACACCGTCACACGTCGTTGTTTGCTGTCGATCAGGCTCAAGTGGCTTGTGTTTCGCTTGTCCTCCGCTGAATCATTGCTCGTCAGACGTCTAAGATCATCGGGATTAATTGTCAGATGATCCGTGAGACCGTGACACTTGACCATTGCCGGTCAGTCGATCGGTGCTGGCCACCTACGTTCTGATCTTTCTAAAAGCGCGTACAGAACGTCGTAACTGAACTGAACTGACACGAACAGACCAATGGGCAAGCAGAGCGAGCCCACTGGTCATTGGTTGATGCGTACGTGACTCAGCGTGGTTATAGGCCACGATAAAACTCCGTTAGACAGTGCCAACTGTAATAAATTAGGCCTATTGCTTGCCCCTTAGTCAGTTCGTCAAAACCTAAACCATGTCAGTTCAGTTACGTCGCTCCGTACGCGCCTTATCTCTATTAGCGCCGTAGAATAGAATCTGTTTGTCCAGCTGTTTGTAAGCTTGTAGCACGATCTCGACGTCAACGCGGGACTGATGTCACGTGACGTCTCTGAGACGAGTGCGTAGCCCTGAAACAGAGTGACGACGATCGATCGACGCGACTATTGCTCTTTTTTGTCAGCGCATATACAGTTTCGCGCCATCTGACGTAGCCTACGTCAATCAACAGCTGATGAGTTGGATGAAACTCGGTAGAAGTTCAGAATTTAGATGTTAGGCCAAAATTCTTCGTGGAATCTCGAGCATCGCTATAAAATATGGTATCCCACAGTGATACGCACTAGGGAGACTCAAACTTCATTGAAAGGAGTTTCAAAACCCATAACCCCACAGTATGAGTCGCTGCCTAAACCGTATAAATATGAAACTAATCTTTACTTCCTTTAACCCCAACTTTAATGTGGCCGTAGGTTTACTTTTAATTGGCTTTAATTAAAATCACTCCATGAAACTTTCTCGCAGAAATTCCAAGTTTAGGCTTTAGAACTTTGATCTTAAATGGAAACACGACTCGACGCTTGACTCGATGACTTAACCCCCACCATGCAGACTAATGGCGTGTTTAGGCTACACGATCCAGCAAACGTCCAGCAAAAAACTTCCAGCAAATGTATTCAAAATACATGTGCTAATGCTGGACGTTTGCTGGATCGCGTAAACACCCTATAATGTGAACGCGCGCGGCGCCGATCGAGCCGATACTCGATTTACCTGCATGCCCCGGAATCCGGATGGATGAAAGGCTGAGTTGACCTGTGTGGTTAACCTAGGCCTACTGTCCGCGAACGTCACCCGTTCAAGTACGGTAGTCCGTTAGCAATAGGCCCTGCTGAAAAATGCATGCATTTTCGTGCCTTTGTGCAATTCCTCTATGATTCAAGAATGAACAAGTCTTAATTGCGTACAGAACGACAGAAATAAACTGAACTGAACTGATATCGAATTGAAATTAGCCACGCGCTTCGGCTTTTATTTCATTTCATTTTCATCTTAGTTCATATCGGTGTCGTAGCATTTCGCCTAATCGCATTTCGACTAATCGCTCCCCCAGTTGGGTCTACTGCAGAGCCCCAACCGAAATCGAACTAGGCCAGGTTAAAGTTAGGGTTAGAGTTAGGGATAGGGACCAGGGTTAGGGTTAGGGTTAGGGTGAGGACTGAGGGTTAGGGCAAGTATACGATAATACGACGCGAAATGGGATTAGGCGAAATGAGACGACACCCGTCGTGTACTTACTTACGGTTGGCCAAAAAATGGTAGAGAAAAAATGATGAACGAGAAAACAAAGCTTGTCAGAGAAGCAAAAAACGACAAAACAAGTTGTTGTTGTTGGTCCGCCTATCAAAAAAAGATTGGGCAAAATGGGATTAGGCGAAATGCGATTAGGCGAAATGCTACCCAACCGTTCATATCATTACATTTCTGTCGCTTTGTAGGTCTACGCACCTTTTAGTGTTTGTGCATTTGTAGCGGCATATCTGAAGGAAAAAGTCATTAATCGATCACTTTGCTAAACTCACTAACGACAGTAACCAGAGCAGCTGAAGTCGGTGGAATCGATCACACCGTGTTGTTGCTGGCTGTCACCATAGGCCTACATATTCTAATCTCGGCTCAGTGCGGCTGCAGTGATGGGTTAGGCCGGCCGGTACATGCTCAATCGACGAGAGGACACTCTAGAGTCCGCAGTCGAGCTTTCCTATAGCTTGCTTCCATTAGCCACGTATCGTTTACAAGACAATACGGTGTAGAATATAGGCTTACCTACTGTTAGCGCTGGAATGATTGGCTATCGTCTCAAGTTCTCATTGACTAGCCTATCCAATTAGCCTAAAACATAATATCCGGATATGTGGAGAGGGGTACAACACTGATAAATAAAAATAGGAGGACCAATTTCCCATAGATTTCGGCACAGAACAGCCACAGTGAAGACTGAACTGTTTCCATTTCTATGGAGAACTCTAATCCTGAACATGGCAGCAACTCAACAAGAGATATTGAACCGCTGTGGCAAAAGTCAGGATATTGATCGCGTACGAAATTAAACAGAATATTGCACATAGAACAAAAGGACACATAATTATGGTGTGCTAAAACAAATGGCTAAACGTTTTATGCTTGAAATGTATCAGCAGAGCAAACTAGCATTACGCATATTTTAAAACCAACCTAAATGTCAGTGAAATTATGAGCACAAAAATAATACCGGTATTTGTTGTATAAAATAAACACAAGCGCCACCTAGCGAGCGGCGGGGAGTGGAAGGCATGTAAAATGTAGACTTTGTAGAGCACGTGACTTTGTTTGTAAACATCGGATTGTTTTGTGGATGACATGGGTTTGTTAGCGATTTATTTTTGATCATATTTTATCTTTGGCATAATTTTGTGGTCTGTAGACAATCAAAACAGCATATTTGATGTACTTTAATTATCGTTCATGCTGTTTTAAGCGACGTCACTCAAATGAAACAGCGATCAGCGATGCTATGGATGATGTTACCCTATCGTTGTCGATCTGTTTGCCTGTTACACTCGAGTGACCTTCTAAAGCCGTTGGAATGAAATGCCATTTGGCGTAGGCACTCAAGCAGCCTTTAAAAGTAGCATTGTGTTAGCCATGGGCCTTGGTCAACATATGGGAAGGGGATATTTGGGGTGTCTGCCACCACTGCATTATTTCCTTTCTTACATTTTCCATCTCTGCAAGCAAAAAGACAAATCAGGCCGTGCCTCTTTAGGAGCATAGGCGGGGTGTTTATCTTTCATACGTTGGCCGTTGAGCCCGTAGGTGGATAGACCACTTGAGTTCGTAATGCATGGTCAGTGTGACGTCAGACCTGTAGATGGTTACATTTCCAGCCGCAGAGTGTCACCGCCTTTTGACTGGTACCAAATTATACTGCTTGGTGAACAGAGGCACGTGTGTGAACAACTTGCCCAAGGTTGTTACCTGGCAGTGCCCCAGCTTGGAGTCGATCATGGGACCTTTCAGTCACCAGTCCGGCCCGTTACCGTTACTATGCCGTAATTTGCACTCACAGTCTCAGTTCTTCCTCTTGCATTTAGGTCGTCTGCATATAAACCAGACTGAGAAAATAGTGTATTTCGACAGTAATTATATTGCGATTGTGTTGTGTGTAGGTGAAGGAGCTCAGTATTGTAGTCATGTTTGATGCGGTGCTGGTTGGCTGTGGGGTGTTTCTCTTGTTATTGGTCTTCTTCCTGGTCTGGGACTGGATCGTTCATCGACAGTTAGTCCGTGGAGGTCCGGGGGGTCGATATGTGCTGATCACAGGCTGTGACTCGGGCTTCGGTAAACATGCAGCGCAGCGGCTTGATGCGGCTGGGTGTCACGTCATTGGGATGTGTCTGATGGCAGAAGGTGCTAGTGCTCTGCGAGACGTGTGCTCATCACATTTGACAGCAGTTCAGATGGATGTAACCGATGAAGCTAGCATTCAGCAGGCCTTCACTGTTGTCACTGATCTGCTACAGCCTAATAAAGGTCTTTGTTCACGTATGATGACTGTTATGTGCCTGTTGTAATAGGCCACATCACATGCATTGTCTGTGTGTTCATCTGTCTGTTGTAAAATGAAAAGGCATACAAAAATCAAAATTGGCATAAACAGGAGTAACTTAGGAGTAAGTTGATGTACCAGTTTTTAGTTCAGAAGGTCAAAGGTTGAGTTTAGGATTGCAAAGTGCAGTAAGTAAGTACATCTTTGCTTTTAATTATTGTATTTGTCAATGTTCTGATTTGCACAAATAGAGTCTCGCTGCATGAAACTGTGCACATGTTGCTAGCAGCGGACTGTGAACCTCACGGTCAAGTTGTCAACATCGGTATGGTTCACAAAGTTTAGTGACACCATGCCTTATGACGAGGACTTCTTAAGGATTCATGTAGTGTCAAACCGTGTCTGTCTGTAATGTTTATTGATTTAGTGAATCGTTGCTGCTAATCTGTTTCCCATTTTGGATGTATGACAGAATTAACCATTTAACTTTTGCATTCCCGTGCCACAAGGTTACCACATCGGAGATGTAATCTGGCCACGAAAAAGAATTGTGGCATTGTAGCCTGTTGATAGATTGCTCTTTGTACAGGAATGTGTATGTATGTGTGTATGTGTGACACAGCATTGTGGGGCATCGTGAACAACGTGGGTGTGGCCGGTCTCATTGGCCCACTGGAGTGGTTGCGTCAGCCAGATATAACACGGCTGTTCGAAGTCAACGTGTTCGGTGCGTGTCGAGTCGTGCGTACGTTTCTGCCACTGGTGCAGCGTGGTGGCAGTGCTGGTGGCCGTATTGTCAACATGTCCAGTATACTAGGACGTCTCAACATTCCTTACGCTGCACCATACTGCATGACTAAATGTGCCATCGAGTCATTCTCCGATGCTTTGCGGTAATTAGCTATGTGGTATGGCTATATGGCTATAGTATGTATCTTCGAAGATTGAAGTGATTAAAGGGGGTGTGCACTGTGCGTACCCAATTTACGTACCAGTTTGAGCTACGGAGCATCACCTGCCATGTGGGATCACAGTGTTAACTGCTACTCAACACAGTTGAACGCATCCCACCTTAAGCTCTAAGTGGGCATGCCAGTACTTGATCTGCTGATCCTGGAGGGTTAGAAGGCTGAGTTGACCTGGTTGGTTGGTTGCATATAGAGATGGTATACTTGCCCACTGACCCATCCATGCAGTAACTGGGTCTAGCATAAGGGAGCTACTTATTAACTACTGAGTGACACCACCTAACAGTATTCTTGTTATGTGCGTTAATATCATGTAGTATGAGGATGCATGGTAGCCATGTGAAAACATTTGTTTCTTGGCCAAATGGTGAAACACACACTTGAACCAGGAGCCAAATTTTCGAAACTTTCCTAAAACATTTTTAAAGATTTTCCTATGTTAGATAATTTAGGAATTCTAAAGAAGTTTTCTTTTCCAAATTTTCGACAGCTTTCTTTGCATTTCCAAAGAATTTATTCTTTTCTCATCTTCCTAAACTAGTTCAGCCAATCATTTGCGCTTATACCAACAATGTGACGTAGTCACCTTAGTTTCAAAACTTTTTAGGAAAACTTTTTTGGAAAACTTCTTATCTTGGTACGTTGACGGGAAACACAATTTACACACCACTTCATTATGTTAATTTTATCGTAGCATCACGCAAATAACATGACGTCACACATGATGTCTAAACTAAGTGTCAACATTGCGTACTTTTTACAAGTTTCATTTTATTGCACAGCTTTCTCCATGTAAGACAAGGTTAGTGCTTATCTACATATTTGCCCAAATTCTTCCTAAGAAGTTTTCAAAGAAGTTGTGAAAATTGCCTAACCTTTCCCAAAATGTTTTTGGAGGTTTTTTCAAATTCTTTCAGAGACATTTTCCAAAGAAGTTTCGAAAATCCGCATGCTTTCTTTGGAAAAGACGTCTTCCAAGGATCTTCCTAAGAAGTTTTGAAAATTTGACCCAAGGCTTTTGGTTTTTGTATTGTAAAGTTGCTTGTGTTTGTGTGTAAAGCTGTGTGTGCATCTTTCGTTCGTTGTTAGTAAGTTTGTGTATGCAAATGTAATATATAGTTTACAAGTGGACAGGTCGATACCCTCCCTGTCCACTTGGTCTCTGCTGTAGTATCAGCCTGCAGCCTTCATTTTTGGCTTTTTGGACCTCAACTTGGCCTGTGGCCTCAATGCACATCGCTGCAGTGTAGCCGCTAGCTATAATGATGCTGATGTTGCGTCACCATGGTGACGACATCTATATGATGCCGTGAGCCTGCAAATCACAGTCCGTACCGAAACATCCCTATTTTATATTATAGATTACTGTATTAGTTTTTTTGTGTGTGGTAGTCTATTTGATTTATGCTGTTAACTGTTGTTGTTGGTACCAATTTAAGTCATAAGACTTATGTCAAAAATGGCATAGAGTGTTATGCTTCCATCCAAAACAGGATGTTACTCACTCAGTGAACTGATTATGATTGACATTATGCTGCAGGGTGGAGCTGCGGCCATACAACATCCGTGTTTCTATCATTGAGCCCGGTGCACATCCGACCAACTTCATGGACAGCATAAAGAACAACGTCACATCAGCTTGGGACCAGCTTCCCTCTGACACTAAGGACAAGTTCGGCATTGACTATCTGCACAAAGGTTGGCTGGTTGGTCAGTCAAGTGTTGTTGATGTGTTTTGTTTCAGGAGAATGAAATTTTAACTTCTACTTCATTTTTTGGTTATTGGTGATTCTTGAATTTTATAATTTGTTGACATGGTGAAATAAAGGTATAATCTCAACATTGTATATACTGTAGCAGTTTTTTTGTCAAATTAGCACATTTGTTTTTGAAATGCTTAGAATATTTTTTTGAACTTGTTGAATCATTTTGTTATTTAAGTTGTGATTATTAATATTCAATTCCTTTTATTAACGTCATATCACTGTAGCATGTATTTGCTGTTATACTTAAGCTATTGGATTTTTATTCTCGATTTTTATTCTCAATTTTGGCAGCCTGAAGATAAGCTTTGCCATTCTGATGCTGTTGTTATTACTGTTATTTTTCTTACTTGTTGTACAGTGCCAATAATTGTGCCATTTGCAGTCTACTTGTCCTTGTCGTGTAAGCAGCTTTTCGTGTTAGCTAAGTATTTGTGTAATAAAGAGAATGTAGAAGTCTCGTTAATTCATGTATCGTGTTTAATTGTTTGCAGTGATGTTTCTTGGCACCCGACTGATTCCATTCTTTGGATCATCGGACGTCAGCGCAGTGGTGGAAGCATACTATCATGCGTTGTTTGCAGCGCAACCAAGGCGGCGCTATGTTGTCGGTCTGGACGCTCAGCTGATGTGGCTAGCATCTCTGCTGCCCTCATCAGTCCTCGATCTCGTATTCTTGTCGCCCCTGTTACGTGCTGTGCCAGCATCCTGTCGCCGTTGAACTAACGCAGCAGTTGCCAGCCAATTTGTTCTATTTGCGGCTGTCCTAACAGGCTGAAATGCTTTCCTTCGCCCATGTGACTGTTTCTGATCTGCATGGGTTTTTAACTTAAAAGTCTTGACTGTGAAAAATAGAAAAATTAAAATTGATGTAAATGTTTCCTCAGGCAGGAGCATTTGGTATAGCAATTTTCATTTCAGGTCTACAGCATCAGATGGTTAAATTGTTAAATGGTGTAGCGCTTCTTAGGATGATGATGCATGTTTTGCACACATGCTTACACAGTGGTCGGCTTGCCATCTTACATGACTCCATTGCCCACTGCATTATTGTCAGGCACCTAAGACACTCGGCAACTAGGCAGACGACCGCATACATGGCATATTGACATCTTTGCTTGAGTGCCCAGTATTATGAGTTAGAACAGTCTGATCAGTTGGTGCTAGTCACAAAGTGCTGTGCTCATGATTAGGGCCTACGTGATGCAGGCTTTCGTAGAATGTGTGTTAGTAAACATATCTTTTTGTTGCTGTAAAATGTTTACATTGTCATGTGATTTTTAGCTAGTTTGTAGACCTCTACTTGTGCCAACTTGTGCTGATTGTCACTAACATGAGGACTATCAGTGTTCTGGACTGTGTATTAAGTTTTTGCTGCACTTGTTCAGACTTTTAGAAAGATTTCTGTGTAGCAGTTCCTGGTGGCCACATAGCTGAAGTCCACATGGCCAAAATGTAGGCAAATTGTTAACTGATGAACTGCTTATGTTTCGTGATGATGTTAACTAACCAGTAGGAACATTTCCTAAGTCAGTGTTAGGCGTAAGCTGAGTAATTTTTTCATAAACATTTTGCATGTACTTTTTGTATTTTTATTGCATGCATTTGTTTGTCACATACTTGTGTGAACTGTGATGAACTCCATATTTGTCAGCAACAGATCTCTGTTTTAGTGATTATGATTTATAGCTGTTTATAGTAAAATATTTTTTTCACAGAGTTATTTGATGTCGTAAGAAAAATTGAAAAGAAATGCTGTGATTTTCGGCAACAGTGTTTGTTCATTAATTAGGGAATAATGAATATCAGAATTTACATTACTGTATCTTGTTGAAGGCATGTGCAATCCTGCTAGAATGTTTTGCAACATTTTTGAGCAGATTTTCAATATCACTTTTAAAAGAATATGGAACAGTATTTTTGTAAACGTTAGAACATTTTAGCAGATCTATTTTAGATGTAATCGTGGCTTTAGATTCAGTATGTACCGATATTCTACATGGAAAAGTGTAGGTTCTGAACTTCTGAGTAATGGCATAATATTCACCCGTGCTAACAGTCCATCAGTTAGTTGCCAGCATTTCCAATAGAAAAGCTGCAGCAAGTTTATTTTCATCGATTCTCGATAAAGGCAGTGGCGTACCCAGCATCTGGATATGGGGGAAGGGGCACTTGAGAAATGAGGTGTGGGGAGGGGTGCTTTTTTCCCACCAGGGCACAGCGTCTCCCCAGAAATTTTTCCAATTAGTTTTTGTAAAAATGAAGTGTTTTGGTGCTTTTGGCACTATTTTGAGTAACTGAGTAGGCTCCTAAGAGGGCACGTGCCCCCAATTTCCCATTCTCTATGGCTACGCCAGTGGTAAAAGAGCTGTTATCAATTTGGCAAATCGCGTTGGGGATAATGTAAAACGGGGAAGTTTACGACGTATCACCGGAAGCTGAAACCTTCGCTGTCAGGTTGTAATGTAAACAATAAACAATATAGTATTTTGTAGAGCTCGGTGTCATTTTTTGCTGTTGTGTAAAATGTCGGAGACTGCTGCTGCTGCTGCTGCTAATGCTGCTGAAGCTTCTCTTGATGACGTGCAGTTTTCACGGGATGGAATGCGATTGCTGTTGTGCAATGACTGGAAGGCCGCTGAAGATCTCTTCGATAAGTACAAGTACGTAATCGTTTATCCGAATTGAAAGGACGGATAATGATTGCTATCGTTTGTGAGATTAAGTGACAGTGTTTTTTTGTTTGCAAGTTTGTGAGAGATAATGATTTTTATCAGCAGAAATTGAGATAATTGCCTTTTTAGGCCAGTGATGTAATGCAACTTTTTGTGTGTGACTTGTGCATAGAGGCACAGCCTGTGGTCTTAATGGCACAGTTTGTTGTAGGTTTGCTGAAATTGCTGTTTGGTTTACTTGGTTTACAGTCATCTCGCACATGACAGTTAGCTTGTTTCGGCGCCTCATATTCAGCTTGCTGACATTGTGCATGTTATAATTTGCTATGCGGTGTGACGAAACACCGCACTGGCTTCACCAACCAGACTGGCAGGAAATTACCGCACCGGCGCCTAAAACGTTTACACTGAACACAGTGTCAGCCAAGCAGGACTGTTAGCTGTTTCCCCACGTTGATATTGTCCTATTTTTTCGACCGGAAATGGAAGTTTAAACGAAAGGTCTGCGTACACAACCGCCGACGCATAAACGTGTATACAACATGCCTACCGCAGTAGATCACTGCACCGGCACTAAAAACAATTAGTTCAAGCATCGTGGCAGCTGCAGACGGATGAAATCGGTCTCCCCATGCCAACGTTGCAGAGTTTTCTGCCAGAAACGGAAGTTCAGCCTCTGGAAATGCCGATGAGTAGACGCTTCTACCGCACCGGCAGCACATCACCAAAACGGCAGTAAAAACGCCCAGATCAAGCATGGTGGCAGCTGCAGAGGACTGGATGCTGTCTCCCCACGCCGACATTGCATAGTTTTCTTCTGGAAACAGATGAACTTTTGAGGCGCCAGTGCGGTAATTTCCTGCTGGTGCGGTCGGTGAGGCCAGTGCGGTGTTTCATTGCACCCATCCAAGTGTTCATTTTTTAACGTGTTGATGCATTACAATGCTTTTAACATTGTTCTTGACGATCCTTGACTGTTTTTATCAGATTTCACTGTTATTTTACTGAGTCCTATAAACCATGCAATGCACCCATGGTCTTTGTCGTGTAATGGGGGCAGTAGTAAATTTTAATATGATATATGATATGATAACGCATTAATAACGCACCATTAATATTGCTGATATTTTGGATGAACTGCATTGAGAGGCCTTCGAGAGGGTGACAGGATTGAAGCCCACGAAGTCATGCCTGTGTCGCAGGATCGTGTCAGTAGTGATGGAACAGCAAAAACATTTTCTAATTAGTTGAATATTACTCAATTGTCAAATAGCCACAGTTTAATGGAATATTAAAACTCCTGCTTGACAGAATTTAGTAAATTCACGTACATCGTGTGGGCATTAATTTTTTAAATGGCACATGTTAATTTATTAACACGTTAATGCATAAAATTAACGCGTTAATTTGACAACTCTAGTTACTATTACCGCTATTATAATGTCAAAAAAGCTATGGCAATAAGTTGACTATATATTTGAGTCTAACATTATGTTGTGATGATTGGAATGACATTACATGTAATCAACTCTGAGGATTTATGCATTATCAGAAAAGAAGTTGATCATGAGTTGACTGCGTGATGGTATAGCCATATTTCCTTGATATAAATTTATTGCTGGAACTAATGCAGCTAGATCTGTGCCCCCATAATTTAAAAAATATTTTTAACTGACCATGAGTTTGATCATCAGACAAAAACGATAGCTTTCTCATATCTAATCTGTCATAATTCTGTTGTTTATGGCTTACTTATATAGCAGTGTTATTATAATATTGTGTATACAATTATACGTGATGTATGTTGCTAGACATGAAAGTATTTTGATGTCTGCTGGACACAGCTTTGTTGTTTTCTTGGTGAGTGATGTTAAATTGGCTACTTGACTTGCTGAGTAAGTTGGGAGTAACAGGCACAACATTACAGATAGGCACAGTTTACTGCTGCTTAGTTAGTGTTAGCTTATTTTTATTTATGATTAATGGCATTCACATTTTACTATTACTATATGCATGACTTGCATATGCTAATTCACAATTGATGCAAATGCTGTAAAATGCTCATGTTTTGGGTCATTTTCAATCAGCAGATGAAGAAGGACTGTACGACTGTACGTATGAGCGAACAAATGTCCCATACTAAAGAAAGTGAAAAAATAACCACAAGAGTTTATAGTCACTAAGAATGTTAAATGACATTGAAGTAGACCTGTGATGTTTTATGATCATGTGGTCTGCATATGAAACTGGCAGTGATGGATCGGTGGATCTCATCAGTCATCATTGTACATTGCATGATTCAAGATATTATTGTTTGGCTCTAATGTGTGAAAAGTGCAGGAATGTTTACGGATACATATGGTAATGTGGTCTATACAGCCATGCTGAGATGTTGCATGAGATGTTGTGTGACTGACTGCATAGCAAGCACTGCTGACGTTTGAAGAAGAGCAGAAGCATGAGGCAGTTCGAGCGTTGAAGCAGACCACAGAACTGTGCAAAGCTGATTACCACAAGTCACGCAAGTCTCAACGCAAACACTGCAATGATGTACATAGCATGCTGCTTGTAACTAACTCTTAAAGATTCATTATGTACTACAATAGATGTGGACATTTGGATAGTTTGCTGTGACTAACTAGCCAACTGTAGTTACTTTTGGTTGCTGCCGCTGTCAGTTTTTTTGTTTATATGGTCAATTTTTTCCGAGTTTCTGTCAGTTAGACTAGGTCCCAGAAATGGTATTCACATTGCAGTAATTTTAACTGCTGGTTAGGCACCACAACATTACTTGACAATATTCATATTTACAGAATAATTTTATTAGCTATTTATGTTACTTTTTAAGCTACTTGATGTCACTTATAGTTGGTTTGTTTCATTGGGCATTTTCAAAAAGTCACTGAAAGATGTTGATTTCTCTGTGTATTTGGATATTTCTAGCTAATATTAATTGTGCTATGTTGTGTGTTTTTTTATGTTGGACCACGATTGTTTTGTGCCATGCTTGTGTTTTGTTGTCCAGCTGTAACATTATTGCCTTGAGTCTGAAGTGTACGAGTCTACTTAGATAAAAATAAATAAATAAAATAGTTGATGTGTGCTTTGTTGTGGAACAGCCACTGAAAGTCGAAGATCGAATCCAGCGAGAGGTCATCCTGTCCGACTGTCTGCTCTACCAAGCGGTTCTCGTCACGTTGAACCAGGACATGAAGAGCTATGTCCGCGGCGGCTGGTACATACGCCAGGCGTGGAAGCGTTACCGCAAGCTGTACCATGAGGTACAGCAGATCTACAGTGCACGGATGGCTGGCATCAGTCGAGATCTTTCCACAGTCAGTGCCACAGCAAACATTGGATCCATCGCCGACAGTCCCATGTCTCCGTCACCCTCCATTGTCCCGGAGGTGTTCTCCCTGGATGGGGAAGTCCCACTGGAGGAAATCGAACCAGATTTCTCTGACTTGAGGCACGGACTCGGCGAGATGTCGAAGGACTCACTGAGCCGGCTATTTGGTGCAGTCAGCTTTGGCTATGGAGTCTTCCGCCTGTTGGTGTCGCTGATCCCGCCCAAAATTTTGTGGTGGATTCAGTTCCTTGGCTTCGAAGGTGATCAGCACGAGGGACTGGAGTGTCTGGAGTACTGCAGCCAGTCGGCAGATATGAAAGCTCCTCTTGCAACGTAGGTGTAATATGGTCTGACGAAACACCGCACTGGACGTTCAGTGCAACCTGGTGTGGTTGGTCCAGTGTGGTTAACCTTAACTCTGACAGTCCGGTGTGATCTGGTGCGATGTTTTGTCAGACCAGGTTCAATTTGTTCTTTGCACTGTTTGATTCTGCTTTGTTACTGTTTTGGTTCGTTAAGTACAAGCTGAACATTTCACTGATTTGTCAGCTTGCATTGTTTTTACATTTTTCACATCTACTGTGTTTATATATTTTATTGGCTAGTACTCTTGTTGACGAGTGTTTTGTTGCAGATTGACGTTGGTTTGGTACCATACAACAGTACGACCATTCTTTGCTCTGGATGGCACAAATTTTTCCGCAGGTTTGTGTCTGACGTTTTTTCACGTATTTCAGTAAATTACGTTTGCTCAGTGAAAAGTCTTTTGTGAGTGTCACGCCAGTGTTATTTCAACTAATGAAATAATAGTGAAATTTTTATAACATTTTAAAGTATAGTACCTACTTTCTTTATTGTTGTTGTTGCGATAGCCCTGCAGCTGTATTTTTTTCAGTATTGCGACAAAGAATCAGGGAGGGAGGGTAACAGAGTCGTTTGCAGTCATTGTGTCAGCTCGGACTGACGTCAAGTAGTGGTGTAGACATGCTTGCTGTGTGTTGACCTTTTTTTCGATGGCAGGCTGTTGGTTCCACTGTGAAAAGGCAACTCGGTCAGAACCAGAACTTTGTTGTACATGGTGGGCCAAAAAACGTGGCACTTTACTTTTGTCATCCATATCTTCGCCAATTATTGACCGATTCTCAAAATTTTTTCATTGACACACTCTGTGGACAGTTTGCAATAACGTGCTTATTAGATATCCCACAACACAGTGAATGCGTTTGTACACTACCTTGTCAATGAAATATGCATTGATAACGATAATAACAAACAAACATTTTGGTAAAATTGTAAAAAAGATCATTTCAGACCAACTCTGCAGTGAATGGTCTGTACGACACTAAACTCTGGGTTTAACACGGTCTGATGTCATATGGATTATTTATCGCAATGTTGGTCTACTCATTTACCTAAATTTTTGTTATTATCGTTAGTTTTTGCTTACATTTCTATTTCACAAGGTAGTGTAAAGACGCATTAACCATGTGGTGGAAAGTGTAATAATCACATTATCGCAAATTGTCTGCAGAGTGTACCAGTGAAAGAAATGTGAAAATCGGTCAAAAAGTGGCTAAGATATGGGCAGAAGTAAAGTGCCACGTTTTTTATGGCCCACAGTGTAGTTAGAGAATAGATGCAATAAATAGACTGTGTGCAGGCGTCGAAGAGGCAAGTCGTATGCTGGAATGGGCTGAGGCTGAGTATCCAGATTCGGCTCTCTTTCTCTACTTCAAGAGCCGCATTCTCCGTCTCCAGGTTCTTACTGAACTTAGTTTGCTACTTCTGCTGCTGTGGCTTTTTTTTGTTAAATTGATTACTTTTATGGATTTTGCTTCAGCTTAGGTTATGCTTGATTAAGAGTTATTCAGTAAGATTTTGAACATAGATTGTTTGCTTTTTTTGGCACCCAGGCAATGTGTCAGACTGCTGACTGAAGATTGTTATTCTACACTTTTTAAATTGTAGGTCTTAATCAGTAAAATTGTTCTGTTGATATATCTATAATTATTTTAGTGAACAACAAGTTTACTGATTGAGTAAGAAATGCGATTTTGGTTTTGATTAATTTTTTTGTTTACATTATTTTGGGCTTTTGTCTTTTTTCTTCACAAAATTGTTTGTTTTTGTATTTTTTTTGCAATTTTCATTTCCACTGATGAAAATCACACTGCGGGAGTGCTGTTTTAGCATGCTCGTGTTCCTAAAAGTGTTGCTGTTGTCAGCTGCGTGTGTGGCCCCTGTGGTTTAATTCATGTGATTCTGTGATTGACAGTGTGATACGGAGGGTTCAATGGCTGCTTGCCGACGAGCTCTGGCGATGAGTGAAAATCAGCGTGAGACGCAGCACATTTGTCTTTATGAAATAGGTAAGTTGTTTTGTCACGTATAGGGGTGTGTGGAATGGTGTTTCGAAGTTTAGTTAAGTTTTTGTTTGGTTTTAAAATAACCGTATATTTTGCTTTGGAATTGTCATATGTTCAGTTCCATTAAAAAGTGGCACTTCTGTTTTGGAATTGGCATAGATATATCTTGTTTATGCATTGCAGTTTCTGCTAAGAACTGCATTATCAGTTAACAACAGTCAACTAGTCAACTACCCTCTGGAAATGATTTAGACATTTGTTTGTGTGAAGTTGGATATGTTTTTACACCTTAAATGCATATGTTTGCAACTCATTTGTTGACTGCAGTTCTTGTCCACAGCTGATCTGGCAGTTTTGCAAATGCAATGGAAAACCAACTGAACTAAAATGAATATTCTGAATGGCTTAGTTTGTATTTTTATACTGAAACTTAATCGACTTCAAGTTTTCCACACACACACATTTTAATCACATATGTTATAGATATTATCCATTTTGTTCATTGCAATTCTGTTCGTCTGTCTCTCTGTCTGTCTGTCCATCCGTCTGTCACATGGGTGGATTAGTCAAAAATGGTGCAAGCTAGAATCGCCAAATCTTCACCGTCGGCTGCCCGGAAGACTCTAGTTTCAGGAACCGTAAAACTTTTGGATAAATTCGAAGGGGTTCACCCTGAACAAGAGTGCTAAATGAGAGGAGGTGGGCAAAATTTGCGATTTTTGGCCAATAAGTCGCTGTATCTCAGTAACGGTGCGAGATGGGGCCTAGGTTACTATTAATCACTAATAGGAAGTCATACACTGGCTCTCGATTGGCGCCGAATTCAATGATCTTGAATGACCTTGAACGCCAAAATAGGGGGTTTTATGGATTTTTTGGAGATTTTGGGCTGCGACACAAGTCTATATCATTCACAAGGTGGCGCCACATACGGAACTATCGTTATGCGATCCAGATAGAGAATTTTGTATTTGTATATTAACTTAGCGTGAACACCCCAATTTTCAGCTAAACTATTGAACAGGAACTGCTATAGGCTTTTGCACGTCTCGTGAGCATTAGCTCAAATTTCTTGTTGAACATATTGTTCGAGTTTGCTCAAACATTTGTCCTATCTGTCAGCAAACTTCTGAATGCCTGATGCAAAGAATGATGCTGGCTGCTGTCCTTGCTACTGCAGAACGACTGATTGCACCTCGGTATATAATACAAATTTTTGTCCACCTAGCATTTTCTTACACCAAACGTGAACTGTTCGGTTCATAAAGCACTTGCCACCATATAGTGGATGCATCTTCGAGTGAATCTGATTTGCATTTATTTTTTTCTCACAAAAGTACAATAATGGCACACTGTTCGTTACGGGATGATTTTAGTGTCAACGTCGTTGTATTTAATGTTTATAAACAACGTCACAGTGACGTCATCATCATATAACTTACAGCTGTTGCTCAGAATTAAATTTGCTACAAAACGTGTATTTTGGATTTCTAATATTTGGAAAACTCGCAGAATGATGCTGTTTTTTAACTTTTTTATCGAACGACCCTCATACTTAGTCTTATATGTTGATGATGGACTGTTACAGGTAGGATATCAATGGTGCAGATGAACTTCCAGGAGGCTTATGACTGCTTCAACAAGTCAGTTTTCTCAGTGATTACTTTGTCAGCTCTGTTTGTCAGAGATAATAATTAAACTCACAGTTTGACTGTTGTAACAAGCAGACTGTGAACATTAGATTAGATCAGCCACTCTCTTCAGCAGTGCCTTAAAGGCCAAGTCGCATCAGTTTACGTAACTGTTATAAAGCGCTAAATGGCTTAATCAAATGTTAATTTTTCAATATTTATTAACCTTCCTATTGCCAGTGTTATCTTTATACTGTAAAAATAAAGTTCAAAGTAGACAAATGTGACGAAAATGTGATGTCACAAACAACTGTTAGCATCAGTGTAGCGTTCGACAGAATTTGAACGCTAGCAGCGTCGATGGAGCATGGTACCGGGCGAAAAGAATTCACTTGCATTTTGAGAAGTCGCTGTTATACCGGAAGTAGGCCAACTGTATGCCTTTGTGTTGCACCAATCGCCGACAGATTCCGATTTTCGCTTCCGGAATGCAAGCGAGTTCCCCTCTCTGAGCATGTTCTGCATCGACGCTGCAGCCAGTTCATGGCACGTTAACTTTTTCGCCTGCTGCAATACACGATATAAACACAATATTATTTTTATTGAAATTTATGTAACGCGGTGTTTTTATTTCAACCGATCAGCATATTATTAATTAGCATTACATTCTACACACATTTAACCAATATTGTTTTTTTGTGCAACTTGGCCTTTGAAGTACTATACAAAGCATGACACACGGTGTGTTATAAGTTTATAATAGAGCTGTCAAGGTGTTAATTTTTTTAACGCATTAACGCAGTGCATTAATTTTTTTAATGCATTAATTAACGCGTAAATTAACGCACCCAGTCCCGTCGAGATGGAGAGTAGGAGGTAAATTACCCTGGGCCCGAGACGTTTTATGGGACCTGCTTGTAAAGTATAGAAAGTTAAAAAAATAAAATAAAAAGTTTTAAAAACACATAATTTTTATTTTTTAAACGTATTTAGACTATTTACAATTTAACTATTACAGTATTTTTATTTTGTATATCATGTCTTGTCCATCACAGAGTCCATCATTTTGTGATGGACTCTGTTGGGTTACGCTTACGCAAATTGCTTGTTTACTGTCTTTTGTCAGTTTCGTGCATATGTTTGTATGTCTGTCTGTCTGTCTGTTCATTTGTGATTGGTGAATAAATAAAGATTTAAAAATGTAATAAACTTTAATAAAGTAACTATCAATATTGCCGATGTTGTAGGTGGACTTTTAGCCTGTCAATGAAATAAATAAATAATTGTTTATTTACGGTACTGATGAAACGAAAACTAGTTTAGTTACTTGATTTTATTCGATTGTCATATAACTGCAGTTTAATGAAATATCCGAACTTTTGCTGCACAAAATTTAGTAACTAAATGAAATAAATTTACGCATGTGCGTTAATTTTTTTAACACGCGATAATTTTTTTAACGCGCGTTAATTTATTAACACATTAACGCGTTAATTAACGCGTCAACTGTGATAGCTCTAGTTTATATGGAGTGAAAGACACTTGAAGATGTTATCTCTGCATTTGTAGTGTTGCTAATTAATGCCATTTGTCTGATAGTGGGCAACTGCTAGTGCTTATGCCTTATTGTCAAGCTGTGATGTTACTTTGTGTAGCAGTGTATCTAATGTCTGTGCATCAAATATATAACAGCATTTCAGCTATTAGCCCCCGGCACTGCTTTGTGGAAGTGAGAATACTCATTTTGTTTTAGTGGAGAAATATAACCGATAGCATTTGCTTGAAAATGAAGCAGTTTGAGTTAAACAAAATCCGACTGGGCATGTGCTTATGCATCGCTTCTGGTTAATGTGCTCTCTGTGAATCTTTGTGCGATGCAGTGCACGTACACTGCATCTAAAAACGATTGTCACTACTTGAAGAAGGATTATAATCGATAATGTTGGAATTTGTTTCTGAGACACAGTGTATAATGTGTGTTTACTGTGACTCGCAGGTTGCGGCTGGAGTCTCGATGGTCAAAGTGCTTCTATGCATATCTTGCTGGATGTAAGCAGACTGTGCATTATACTCTTTCTTGCTGTAGAATGCAGATATTGGGCTTGCATATTGTGGTTGGCCATAGTTCAAAACAGTAGAGAACAGAGATAGTTAGAGAAAAGAGATAGTTATTTCCGAGCCATAAGGCTTGTAGAAAAACGCCGATCTCCATTGTCTTAGCCTTCAGCCAGATAACAGTTTACACTGTGAAACCATGAATACGGGACTAGTGCGTCACGCAGTGTGCCTGTTTATGCCCTGGCTTTAACCCGTACTTATTGTAACAGTACAGTAGTCTATTTCGACAGTTGCTATTTCGACAGACGGCATGTCACGAAGGGACACGGCGGCTGTTGGAATAATGACAGCCAAGCGACTGACGACCTCTGCTGTAACATCATGGATCGCCAGTCGACCATCTAGCTCCACGGGCCTACCAAGTAGACCATCACTGGTAGCCAGTTGGCAAGTTTTGTAGTTACGTCCACCACCGTCAAACTTATTACCTATATTGCATGCTAACTTGTGGTCTGCTTCATTGTCACATGAATGTTTGTAAAATGCTAACCTTAACCCGAACCCTAACCCTAAACCCTAATCTTAACCTTAACTTTAAGCGTAGCTGTAAGCGAAAACCGTAATTTTAATATTAAGTGCAAAATCATACTTATTGCACACGTAAATATCGCCCCGTGAATGGAAAGCATAATGACGCATCTGTTGACGTGCATTTCAGTTGAAATAGCATTTGTCGGAATAGCATCTGTCGGAATAGAGTCTGCCTGCCCATTGTATTTACCTACAGAGGGATGGCCAGGCTGAGTTGATCTTAGTGATTGGTTACATACTGAGATGGTTTACTAATCTGCAGGTGGTCGTCCATCCAAGTACTAACTGGACCCAATGCTAATTATATGTCTTTGATGTGACCAACGACATTACCGACTGAGCCAAACCGCTAGCTACAGTACTTGAACAAAAACTGTACTTCTTTGGTCTGATTCGACCTGCTGTAGTGTTTTGTGCTGTAGTGAGCTGTGGTGCTCTGGGCAGTCTCTGCGATGCTATGACACTCATGAGCGAAGTTCCAAAGCTTGTCAGAATGAGAAACAATCAACTGGAGGAGTTCTGTACTTACAGGGTAATTAATATGTTGCACATTTCATCCGTCAGAGTTTTGATGCTGCTGTTTAGTCTGGGTGATAAGAGGATCTAGTGGTTTCAGCTGTTAATAAATGCTGCTGCAACAATTTGATAAGTTTAGCATTGGGACATTTAGCTTGTTGTGGGGTACTTACTTACTTGTACTTGTTGTTGATGAGCGAAGTAGCTTCTCAGCTATAGATGCCCATATCTATCCATGTCTCATCCAGGCGGTTCTTGAAGACATTAACTGATGACGAGTCAATAACGTACTGTGGCAGTCTGTTCCATTCGTAAATTATTCTGTTTGAGAAAAATGTCTTCCGAACTGTCGTTCTGCATCTTGGGTAGTTATGGAAAGCTGGCAGATTGAATGAAGTTTGAAAGTGAATAATTGTGATGTTGATGAATGTGCATGTTGACCCTTTAAAGTAACAGTATAATGGAATACGAGCATACAGATGGGCTGAATATTTGTATACGAACCGGGTGAACTCTTGCAATTTCAGTGCCATGATGACAACAATATTATTAAGTAAGTAAGTAAGATAGTTTAACAGATGCAAACAAAACAGTCTAGCAGCCATTTAAACTTTCAAAGTCGATGGTAGTTTGTCTCAGTTGAGCTGGATAACAGACTTACAAATCCCGGTGTCTATCTGTGCTTTCGTCATGGCTCTGTCATGGCTCTGTCATGGCTATCAGCATTGCTACAGTACATTTTACTTCAGTACATGTTGTTGTTGGCTGAGCAGGCGGAGAAAGCGATTGCAATGAAGGCAACACGTGAACAGATGTCTCTGCTTGTGATGGAAATACTCTACATATGGACCATCATTCCTGGCTGCTCGGAGGTGGACCTGCGGCAAATGCTTGAAGGTCTCTGTTGGCTCAAGGATGGTTTTCATTCAATGCAACACATGCAGCACAACGTTTTTGCGTACTTTTGTGATTTTTATGCAATTGATGCAGGAGCAAGAAAAGTATGCAACAAACATTACGGACGCACTTGACACAGTGGTTAAAATGCAAGGATAAAAGCAGCATCTGTTTCTGCATTGCATTTGTTATGTCCATTGCACTTGTTGTGTTGCATCCGTTGCACACGTTGCATTGGATGGAAACTAGGCAACAGTTACTGTCATTGCTAGAGTTTGAAGTGTGAATAACATTACTATATGCAGATAAAGTTAAGAATGATGTTAAATTTGCATAATACATATCAGTTGCCTATTGTCACCTTTGTTAAATAGGTTTTTTCATTGCTTATGATTGATTTGGTATTGATGAGAGTTGATAGACATTTTAACAGATTAGCAGTAAGCGCTATTTGAAATCGCCGATCAGTGACTGTTGGCATTAATACTGTGAGCTGGTAATGGCCTTGATTTTTGCCAAATGCCAGGTTCATTAGAATCCTTTGGCCAGCTACTACTGTTTTTTAGCCATTGGTTCATGTTTTCATAGTTCTTGTTAGCGATGTCATTTAACATTCGTAAGCACTTTCATCCTTTTGTTGCTTTGTCCAACATTTTGTTATCTATCATGTTCGTCTATTATGTCTGATATGTGCTGAATCTGTTGCAGCTTGTCAGTCAGATGCGTTGTCTCCCGTGAATGGTTTGCGTTGTCTCATTCAGGGTGCAATACACACTGAGTTAAAGGACGGCGAGGCTGCGGAGAAAGTACGTATTCTTGATACTTGATAATTGTGTACTGTTTGTTAGACTGTGTGAATATTATGTTAATTAATATTTTGTTTGTTCCTGTGTATAGGTTTCATGTTTTTTGCTGTTGATTTCTATTTTAATTAGTACCAGTGGAGTTGATTGCCTGGAAAACTCATCCTTAAAATGACCACTTTGATGCTTAACTTACGTACTTTGCATGATAAAAACAGTCAGTGCACAAGAGTGAACATTGGTTTATTGGCTTAATGGTGTAATTTTTAGGACGTTGGATCTGTTGTAATCAAGAGGTCATGAGTTGACTCTCATTTAGATCTATCAAGTGGTTAGTACTAGGACACTAGTGACAGGTAAACCAATATAGTCAACTCAGCCTTCCATCCCTCCAGGCTAGGTAAATAGAGTACTGGCCTGCTTGGCTGGGGTTAAGGTGCAACACGTTCACCGGTGTTGGGTTGCAGGTTGCTGTGTGATCCCATATGGCAGGTAGCTCTTGAGATGGGTTACTGTTAAGAGCCATAGACAACGGTTAACCTGTATTGGTCGACAAGGTTGATGATATTATGTGCACAGTGTTTTGTGGAGTCGGTGAGTGCAGTGTCGCAGTCAGCAAGTCGCTATGAAGATGCACACATTGCTGCATTTGCATCGTTTGAACTCGGCATGTCAAAGGCGCAATCCGCACAGAATGCTGCCGTGAGTTTTTGCTCATCTCTTCGTAGCATGTCTTGATATCATGATCAGTGGCGGATTCAGGGGCAGGCTGGATGCATTTTATAACCAAGCGAAAATTTTGAACAGAAATGCATTATTTTTGCATAAAACTTTGAAAAATTATCTATGAACATGCTGCTTCTGACCCTATGCTCTTGGCTTCTCAACCCTATGTTTCAATGCCTCCAGCTTCTTTTGCCCCTTACTCTCCCTTTCTAAATTTCCAAATCTGCCACTAATAATTTCTCTTTCTTTTGCACAATTTCAATTTGTCAGCTATTGCTTGTTGTCAGTGTAATTTTGCCATCATTTTGTTACTAATGTCAGAGTAAACGTGCTAAATGGAAATACGACCATCTTTAATCGGATGTCTTACTAGTTATAACGTGTTTTATTACACCTGTAGACGTTATGTTACAATATATTAATGTTTTCAGCAGAACTCAGCAAACATAGGATGAATTGTGCATTACCATTCTGCATCGGCCGATCTTTTTGCCATATTGTTTAACCAGTTGTAGCATACATAATTGCAATGTACATTTTAAAAAAATTTGTCATAGTATTTTCATGTTTGAATTCAGCCGTTGGTGCGACGTGTAATAGAGATGTTTTATTCATTGATTCGTAAAGTTTGCCGGGTAAATATTTGCATATTTTGTCGCTGCCTGTCCAGGATTTGATTGCACAATGCGCATCCATTGTTCTGCATGCTACTCAATGTTTACACCATTGTGCATTTTTGTGTAGGACTTGCAAGAAGCAAAGAGATATTTCCTCCAAGTTAAGGTTTGTGCGTGTATCTTTATTTTAAAATTTGCTTATCTTAGCAAGTATTGAAGGCATGTAATGTACGTTGGAATAGTTAATAGCACCATTTTACCAGAATGTCGAGAAAAAGACTTGTAGTCAGTCTTTCCCAAGCTGTAAGGCCAGAGGGCGATCTCCTTAGCCCTCTGCCATTACTGCTAGACACCAGCTTACACTGCAAGACCACGGATATGCGGCTAGTGCATCGTGTAGTGTGTTTGTTTATGCCGCACCATTTGCTGGTAATCATAGTGCCTATCCACGGATGGATGGCCAGGCTGAGTTGACCTAGGTGGCTGATGATCAGTATTGATCACCCATCCAAGTACTAAGCACACATGGTATCGATTAACCTCATTGATGCAACCAGTGATGCTGCCGAACCGCCACTGGAATAAATTTGCATAAAATAGATAAATGTTACACAAATGACTGTGCTGTTTGCTGAAGGAGCGTTTGATCGCATGGGTTGTGTTGTGTGGCTGGCTCATGTGAGCAGAACCAGTACCGGAACTACCACTTTGAGAACCGACTGAGTGTGAAAGTGAGCGCTGCACTGAAGCGCATTGCCGAGGCAGAGAAGACAGCTGAGGCTGGCGGCAAAGTCTGTCTGATACAGTGACATCAGTAGCATTATCACGCTTCTGTGCCCATGGACCTGGAACGACCTACCACATGATGTGTTGTCTGCCAAGTCGTTGTTATTCACATTCCGTCAGTGACTCAAAACTTGCCTGTTCACCAAATCCTTTTTCTGACTGGACTTCATCTAATGTGTTTCTAGTGGACTTAACAATAGTTCGAATTACTTACTTACGCCAGTTTAAAATCCCAAACTGATTGAGTGAAGGCTGGTGGCATTGGCAGGGTGGCAGGCTGTATTTGCTCTCTAAATTTTAGCCTGTCATAGATTAACTCATCCGAAAATTTTCCTCCAGAAATACAAAAGTTGGCGTTGAAAATCCCCCATTTTTGTAGAAATTACTAGAATAAATGAAATTTTAGGGACCAATAATCATCTCCTCTACACAGAAATCTGCAGCTGCCAGAAAACTGCAAGCGGCTTTCTGCCCGACTTTTTTTAAAGCCTCACCGCTTGCTGGTTGTGAAGTGTGTGTCGTCTAGTGGCTTCGTTGTAGTCTCTCTACTGTGTATCACACTTCCACATGTGCTGCTACCGCAGTTCACTGTCAGCTGTGTTTCATTTGTCGTTGATGTTGTATTAGTGTCACTGACGTAAATTCCAGTCTACTTGGACTGTCTTGAGTCGAGTCCAAGTCCAAACAATGGAGAATTTGTTGTTACTTTACGAGTACATATCAGTTACGATTTTCATGGCTAGAATAGAAGTGCTTTTTTCTACAATTACTACAACATGTGCAGTCGTTTTTTTATTTGTTCACTTGATATTAAGCGCATTGCTTGACTATCGCAATTTTAGCAATAAATGAGGCCATAATACTAGTAATACTGAAATTGTTATGGATTGAATGATGTACAAACTATTTCACTGCATTATTCCTGGATGCTTCTATGTTGCACCTTCAATATGTTAACTTTTGACACTTTGTTATACAATGCAACTGACCGTTTTTTGCAAGTATTGATGGTAGAAATAATAAAAATACTGTATTAGACATTTAGATTGTTGTGTGTTAAAATATGCAGCAACTGATTGATAAGTTAGTCATTAATATTCCAGACTGTTATTAATGTTTGCAGTGGTGGTCATTATGTTTTGTCTTTGGCTCTTGTTTTTGATGCCCATGGTCCTACGGGCTTGATAGGCATGTCAGTTCAACATATGCTAGTCTGATGCAGACATAATCTGTTTGTTGTCTTAATGTTGTTGTATTATTAGTTTTGATTATTTTTTAATTTATTATTATTGTTGTATTACCGGTAGCAGCAGTTGTTGTTTTATGAAGCAATATTGTTGATCTCGTCCATATTATGCTGTGATGCGATTATGTAGACTATGAATACGTTGCTGCTAATTAATAATTTGTGAATAGTTGCATAATGGTCATGGTAGTATACACGTTTTCATTTTCATGTTGAGAAACAGCGTAATAACAAAGTTACCATTTAGCCCTAGCGGTTCCGGTAATCATGCATCATTGTGTAGATTTTCTGCTGAATGTTATGATTGTGAAAATAGTGAGTTGATATTTGACTGTTATGCCAAAAACTTTAATCATTTACTTTTGGGATTGCAATCTACACCGTGAGTGTTACTACTGTATTTGCTGAGCAGTTTGTGGTGCTTCCCTCCGTAGCACTCTCGGTAATTTCTGTAAGTTGATGTCATCGCTGTTGATCGACTTTGTAAACACTAAAGGGTGCAGCAAAGTAAATTCTGTACACAATTGCAGGCCTTGAACAGGGTTCTTGAGGGTCCTTAAAAGTCCTTGAATTTTTTCTTCCAGATTTTCAAGAAGGCAAGGAAAGTGCTTGAAAACAGACAGAGTCCTTGAAAGTGCTTGAATTTGATTTTCTAAAACGCTGTGACCAAACAAGTGATTTTCGGAATCAGTGTAACCATCCTATTACATTATTTCTCTCCATTGTTTAGTGGTCTGTAGTGGTTGAAGGTGTTAAATTGTTGAACGTAAACTGAACCTGCTTATATACAAAAGTGCCGGTTTGATTTAATTCAGTTCTCCCTGTATATCCTTCGTATGGTCCTTGAAAGTTCTCGAGTTTGATATTGACAAATGGGCAAGAACTGTGCTTGAAATATTCACGGTTTAGCAACTGTAGTTTTAGTATGGCCAGTATCTTCAAGGCAGTAAATGATGGGCATATAGTCACAGAAAGCCCAACCGAGCATAGTGTTATTAATGTTGTGACAATATCTAAAGGCATTGTCAAAGTATTCATAAACAATATTGTATTTTGCTGCACTACTTTGTGGTTAGTGACATTTACATAAATTTTAGTTGTAATTATCATCTTATGCAAACATATTATCAGCTTTTTTATGCCTTTTGCAGCAGATCACTTGTTCATTGCTGATTCACATTATATACTCCGTGTGAATTTCGTCGCGTTGTTATTACTCTTAATACGTTTTTGGTTCAACATTTTGTTAATCTTCTGCTGTGCACAAATCCTTATAAAGACAAGAAATTTGAGCTAATGCTCACGGGACGCACGAAAGCCTATAGCAGTTCCTGTTCGTAAACTGTCAGTCTATCTCCAGCCATTTCATCGCAACTTTTACAGGGGTACTGCTCTTTGATGCTCTCGTGCGCAGGTTTCCTTGAACCTAAAAAATCAAGACTTTAACCGTCAAAATCTACGTTCAATGCTGAAAATTTCATACATAGCTTGTCTATGTCTATCTCAATTGGTTTCGGTGAAATTCGCTCTCGCAATGTGTCTCGCAGCCCGAAATCGCCAAAAAAATCCATAAAACCCCCTATTTTGGCGTTCAAGGTCATTGAATTGGGCGCCAATCGAGAGCCAATGTACGACTTCCTATTAGTGATTAATAGTAACCTAGGCCTTATCTCGCATCGTTACTAAGATACAGCGACTTATTGGACAAAAATCGCAAATTTTTACCACCCCCCTCTCATGTTTCCGCACTAAATCAAAATACATTTTCATACATTTCCTCGCCATGGTGTAACATTCTGCAGATCATCACATCATGGCAGGGATATGTCGGGATATGTCAAAGTCCATACAGGGAAAAGTCCGTTCGACACTATTTTCAACATGTGATGATAACAAATGTAACATTTACGTCTTCATACAGGTATTTTATTGTTAAGTGGCATATTTCATTGAGAAAAGGATAGTGAGTGAGTGAGTGAGTGAGAAGGGTTTAACGTCCCATCCGACACAGTATAGGTCATTTCGGGGACGGCCTTTCCAGGCGGAACTCACACAAACACATAATAACAGAAAAGTGAGTTTAACCTTAACAGAAACACAAAATACAAAAAAACAAGCTAACCTAAAATTGTAAGAACTCCATTATACCCGTGCATATGTAATTAACAAAATGATCCAGCACTAGTAAACAAAGCCATCCTAGTAAATGCATATCAAAATGTTAAAAGCAGCAGAATAGCCAACAACTACCAAGACTGGCACAACTATGATATCAAACAATTTCAGGTGTGAAAATGACAAACCATAATATTTGCCAAGTTTGGCAAAGGAACTAAAATACAGTGAACGGTCCAAGAACAACAAACTTCCATTAGCGCTGACATGAAACAAATAGTCTGACTAAATGAGTTTTTGACAAGTTTTTCTGATATGTAATGTTTTCGGCGTAAACACATCTTGCATTTTATCATTAACTGGCATATCTCTGGAAAAAATGCACAATTTCTGACATAAATGTTAAAATGGTAGTAAACAGAAGAGTGAGTGAGTGAGTAGGGTTTAACGTGCCGCTCAACACAGTATAGGTCATTTCAGGACGGCCTTTCCAGGCGGAATGCACACAAACACATAATAACAAAACAGTGCGTTTAACCTTTACCGAAACAAAACACAAAATGCAGAAAAAACAAGCTAAACCTAAAACTGTAAGAACTCCATTATACGCATGCATATGTAAATAACATAATGGTAATAATCTGGTTTGCAGTAGTCTGCAACACCGCCATCTGATCTGATACTATTCACTTCCTCGAGGTTTACTGTTTCTTCGTACGTCTCGGCACGGGGGAGTAGGACGAATCTGACTCGTCTGACAGCTGATCTGAAGTTCTCTGAACAACGCTCAATGCCGAACGCCGAGTACTTGGCTTGTTCTGTGACGCTGCAGTGTTTGCCGCGGAGCGCCTGGCCCCACGACGACGTGTTGGTATGCCCTGAGTAGAACTCACTGCAGCGGACTGCTCCCTACTTGGTGTTTCATCTTCATTGTCGTCAGACTTCAAACACACACGTCATCAGCGACCACAAATTACACACGGGCTATTATGACACTTTTACTGACAAATGCGGTTTAAACCTCCAACGTGGTTAAACACAAAGCTGCAGAAATAACTGATGATTAATCGTTCAAAATTTTAGCAAATAATGAAATCTTAATCATAAGAATTTTGACTAAAGTCATGATGCTTGCACTTTTACAGCCAAATGTGGTTTAAACCCTCTAAATCTACTCAATCTACTTCAAACCTCTTCAGTGACAGAAACAGGTTTTTGCCAACAAAAACTCAACAACCCTTCACACTGATGAAACCTGCATGATACATGAAGCATGCCTTTGATCTATAAGCATTTAAATCTCAGTGAATGCCAATTGTGTAAATAAACTAAACTAAATAAACTAAAACACAGAGGTCTATCAAGTGCATTGTAGATGTACACATGCAAATGCCGATGGGAATTAACAAAGCACACTGACAAAACTTTGAGCAAACAATAGCAGCACTTGCCGTGAGAGAAACGTTCCAAGTTCTCGGCTTATCACGTCTGAAACAAACAGCAAATAAGCACACTGATGAAAAGTCAATTCCGCAATAATAGGCACTCACAGTAGACACAGCTTAATGGCATTTGTTACTGATGTACAATTTAGTTTTAACACAATTACTACATATCTTTCTGATGTCAATGATTCTGGTTACTGTAATAAGCTACACACATATAACACAGTCTACAGAAAAACATGCTGCACTGTGTTGCAAAATTTGAATGTTAAAGCATTCAACTTCACAATTAATTAAGTCCATATGCATGTGTATGCAGATAAATTAACTAAACACAGTGGGTTCCGAGTTCTATAGTGATGCAAAAACCAAGCTGGGGACTAACGTAAAGCCTCAAGTGCTGCATTTGAAGCAGCGCAAGAAGGGTTCAATGATATGCACAGCTCTTCAGTAGAAAACCCACTAAACCTGCCACCCGACACATCTGAAAATAACTGCTTTCACCCGAGACAGGCAGGCCGGTACTTCATCTACCTACCCTGGAGGGATGAAAGGCTGAGTTGAAGTAGGTGGTTGTGGTTAACCTATCTGCAGACAGTCACCCATCCAGGTAGTGACCCAGTGTTTTTCAACCTTTTTGCTGCAGCAGAACCCTACACAAGCATGAAGGTTACTCACGGAACCTCATCCATTGACATCCAGCGACATATGCGAAGATGAAGTTACAGGGTGTCTACGAACTCATTTCCCTAGCATGGCAGAGCCCCCATGAAAACGACAAAGTAAGCAAAGGTGACCAATTATAATGTGAAATTTGACCGCATTAGTAGGCAGCAGGCGAGGCAGTCGTCTACGGCAGCTTAGCACCCGCCACCAACCCAGAAAATTCATCAAGTAGACGCTCTCAGGCATATACGTATCTTCTTAACTTTCCTTAGCAGTGTTCAAAGAATTGAATTAACGAAGTAATTGTTCAAACGATTTCGTCATCATAACCCAAATCAATACATTCTTCTTTTTTTTCTTCTTTATTTCTGATAATGCACTAATCCTCAGAGTTGAGTATAATGTCAAGCATAGGGGGCCTACATTATAATATAAACCTACAGTGCAAATATGCCAAAATTACTAACAACAAAAATGACTGAACACAGGTCTATGCGCAATTTCAAACAGAGAATTCAGTGCTGATTTTCTACGACTTTGTCTGATGTGACTTTGCTCGCTAAGTTATTTTTACTGGCCAGCTGCAGAACCCTTGGCAGATGCTCGCGGAACCCATGGGTTCCACGGAACCCCGGTTAAAAATCACTGTAGTAACCATTTGATAGTGACCCGACTGAAAGTCGAACCCATAACCTCTCAATCATAAGTCCAGTGTCTTGACCGTTAGGCCATTAAGCCGCAGTGTTACAGTTAAGAGATGTCGGACCAGTATAAATATACCTGGCACTCAACGGCTGCATGTGAACTTGACGCTGCTGGAGCGTTTTCTCATCATCGCCATCATCATCTGTACTCATATGTGCTGCTGCTGCTGCTGCAGACCACAGCAATACGTTTACATAGCTACAGTGCCACAGGCACACACTAATACTAATCTACCAATATCAATACCACGGACATCTGGTATAAGCTGCAGAAACTCCAAAAACTGTTTGCTGGTTAAACTGAAATGGAATCTGATAGTGCACTCAAGTTGTGATCTCTGCAAAATAATGACAGAACATGACAAATGAGGTGTGTTGTCGTTCTTAAATGTATCTAATAACAGCTGTCACATAGCGGGGCTTTTGGTATGCAAATGCTGTCTACTATTGGCTTAAATGCTCAGCTTTGCTGTGATCATTATGGGTCCGTAATATTCAAACAGTCGGTAAAAAGTTGGCCTGGTCTGTTTTATAGTAACTCAAAACTGAAATATTGCAGGCTGCACGGTAGCGCCAGCCCTGTTGTAAAGGTGACCAGCCATTTCAATGGGAAACTCCAAAATTTGACCCCTTGTATTTCCCAAACCCCTTAATTTTTCCACACCAAAATTTGCACAGATGATTACGTCCAGCATATCTCCTGATGTGCAAAATTTGGTGAAAATCCGTTTACGGGGGGCTTCCCCACGAATAGGTGAA
>Ga0209367_1001102_pt1 | contig 31746 bp, 24 predicted proteins | sample WorMetLIZISLAND2_FD_187412 | JGI IMG/M metagenome (GOLD analysis project Ga0209367, IMG submission 187412) | Marine gutless worms symbiont microbial communities from Max Planck institute for Marine Microbiology, Germany - Olavius geniculatus... ...
GTCTGTTAACTGTAACTCGCTAGTTAAGTTTGTGCGCGTTTCTGAACAAAATCTGACTGGCTGTCAGCTAACTGAGCGGTAAACTATAGTTGCTTAGCAACGATGCACACAACACTTATCACTTCCGCCTAGCCACTAGGCCGTGGCCTAGCACAGGCGGGCATCATGAATATTAATGAGTGCAAGCGCTCCTCAGCCAAGCCAGCCAAGGCCTAGGACAGCCATTTTGTCTTTTCATCAATGGATTTTGTAGTAAAATTTGTAGCAGCAAATGTCTCCTCATGCGTTTTGAAGACAATGCTAGATACGGTAAAATCGTTTTATAGTATCACATTCTTCAATTAACTGCTTGCAAAATGGCACAAAAGTTGCGTTAAATACGATAACTACGATCGACGGTTAGCTAACTGCCAGTTAACCAGTTAAATTTTTGGCCATTTTGACCATTGGTTAGTGCAACGGGAAACGCGAGTTATGCAAATCAGTCAGTTAACACTAACTTGACCGGCTAGTTAAGATCCAGAAACCGGCCCTTAGTTAGCTATGATTCTAGTAAAACAATAACGGTTAGTAGGAAAAAAAGAGAAAATGTGTGACTAACTTAAAGTCGTGAGCAAAGTAACGTAGAAAGCCGACAAAAAGTTGTCCGACGGACTCGCGATTTGGCGATGTGTATGGAGCTAAAGGTTTGTTGAGCGTCAACGCCCGGATGTCCTGCGACGCATCAAACCTGTGCTGGAATACACACGTATAGCATATACAGCAACATACAAAATAACTTTACCATCGGTGACCGATCAGGCGTTTCCAGTCGCTCGGACAAAAAGTTACAGAATGTATGTGAGGGCTTACACACAAGGCACCAGTAAATCCACAGCAACAGAGCAAAACAAGTCAGCAGTTTCAGACCACGCCATCTCTCTCAACCAGGCCACGACTTGGACTGCCCCTAGGTGAACGACAGAGGAAGCAACAGGATGGACCAGTGTATCAGGGAAGCAATACACATCGGGGGAAAAACAAGACAAGTTGATAAACCGAGATAAGGGGTCCTAACAACTTCCACACATCTACAATTACTTACTGTCCACTGCAGCGACACCTGGTGAACAGTCATTCCAATGAAGGCAGCAGCGGTTGCCGAAATGTCAACTAAAACAATTATAAACATTGTACTTTGAGAAAATTTTATAACTTATGTTTCCATTGGCAGCTACCGATTGCAATCCCAGGGTTGATTTCTTAATCTCTGGATTCAGGATTAAGAAATTTGTAATCCCAAGATCTCGTTTTTGGGTTACAGATTAACCGCTATTTTGTATCCCCATATTATCCATACTGTGGCACATAGCTATTCTTCCACGCATATAATGCAGGATAGTAAAAATTAGTAAGCCTTCAGATACAGAGACTTGGAAGTGACTGCGACTGTCATGCAACCTACAATTCACAGCAAAGTCTCTTGTGTGAATGAAAGACGGACAGAATTGTTATTTTATCATCTGTAACAGTTGACAATGTATTAGTTTAACAATATTTTCATGATCTAAAAAACCCAGGATTGGGATGCCCCCCCTGCCATTAATCACGGGACTCGGGATTAACAAAAATGACCAGAAACCTGGGACTGCAAACATTAGTGGCAGCAACTCAAGTGTGGAACGGTCTACCACTTGCAGCAAAAGCCATCAACTCACTTCTGCAGTTTCAATGAGAGTCAGTTCTGGACTGATTGAAAGCCACCGTGATTCATGAACTGCAGCTTGCGGACAGTCTTTATACTGAGTTGCACCGAATTGTTCAGCTTAATATATTAACATTTATCACAGAGATATAAAAAACCTAAGGGTGTGTTTTTTTCTGAACACAGTGTACAGTGCCCCCAATCAATCAATCAAAACACATCTGTGTAGTTCAATACCATGCCGTTTGTTGCAAAAAAATCAAAGGTGCATTAACAAATACTGTCACTGTTCTTATTATGACACAACTAATTATCCAAAAGACATGAACAAATCAGCATTTAGCATTTACCGGGTATTTCATCTGTAGGACAGGGAGCAGAGCCGGCTTGCAACCACCTACAACACATTGCTACACAGTCAGTAAGCAATATGAAAGTGTAAAGTATCAGAAGAAAGACCAAAGTAATTTGGCATATGTTATTTATTTATTTTTATTTATTTAATTTTATTTAATTTAATGACAAAGGGCCGCAGCCACTAACATGCCAAAATAACATAACAGTATACATCAATGAATGTCACTGATAATACAATACAACAATAGGCCTAGGTCTGCTAGAAAAAATAAACTTTGCAATAACTAGCCAAGAACGTGGAAGTAATAGATCGTTTAAAGCTATTTATGTGGAATCTCTGTAGCAATTCAACCCAACTCCTTGTTTCCAGAGATGTTAAAGCCTCGAGGTTGAAGCGGTCTCGAGGCCAAAATTTTGGCCTCAGCCTTGGTCTCAAACATTTGGCCTCGGCTTGGCCTCAGTCTGATTGTCCTGGCCTTGTTAATATGTCCGTTGCTGTTTTTGCGGCACTAGTTTTTCTGAAGTGTAAAGAATGACATTTGATTTGACATGTGACCAGCACGATATATGTACATGTGTAGTGAGAGCTTGACATCTAAACTTTGTGAGCTTTGACATCGCAGCTTGCGCACTGTATCATCAGCAGCATCATCATTATCATCATCATCATCACTATCGTTTTTTTTTTATATTTTGCTTGAGTTTGAAAAAAATAACAACAACCAGTAGTTGAATTTTGCTGTTTTCATGGTCATTCCAGATGATTACCCATGAAAATGAATTGAAATTCATTGCTTGATTTGAAATCATTTGGAGTGAATAATCAAAAGAAAACAGTTAATCAGTACAGGCCTGTAAAAATTGAACTGTATGTTGTCATTGTCCACCATCATTTGGTATTTTTTATTCCTAAGTTTGCACGACCGTGGCCGTGATCTCGAAAAATTAGTCTCGGCCTCGGCCTAGGCCTAGAAGCCCTGGCCTCGGCCGCGGTCTCATAGTGGTCTCGACCTCGGACTCAAAATTTTGGCCTCGTTTAACATCTCAGCTTGCTTGTATTTAAAACTTGAAAGCATAAAACTGCTATAAAATGGCTCCAGTTTGTGACTGCATGATTTTGTTGGGGGTTCACCTCCAAAATCCCCTCTTACCCTGAGAATCCCCACCTAACGCAATGTGTCAGCGAACCACATGAGTTCGCCTGCCAAATGACATCTAAATCAACAACAAATTTTCAATAAAAGCTGTTTTCCGATGAATTTAAGTAACTTATTAAGACATCTAAATCCATTCAACAGTTTAAGCAGGGGACACGAATGTAACAGATGACAGAAAGACAGACCAAGATATGGAGAAATGTGTAGCAATAAGCAAAACTGCTCGCACTGCAAAAATGATTTCACGTAAAATTGTGATGAAGCTCCAACAATGCATTGCACCGATTTCATTACCGGCCAACTTATATTTGAAAACTGTGTTGCAGCAGTTACAGTAAGCTTAGAATCCGCTACCATACACACAACTACAGAACTTTTGGCTGACCATACCAACACTCATATGCTTATGGTACAAGCTGTCATCTGTCATGTGTATTGTGGCTAAATGGTATGTCGTCGTGGGACAACAAAGGTACATTGGATAGGGCGATGACGAGTTGCTATAGGCAGTTAATGTAACCATGCTGTAATTATGAATGCAAAGTTGCTGCCTGCAGCCATCACCCACGTGCGCCAAATTACCGTACTGTATCCTAATGTTGACTGTAGTGTGCTGAGTGGCAAAATTTTGCAGCAGTGTAGCCAGCTACTACAGGAAATAAGCCATGTGACCAAAAGTGGCAATAGTAATAAATTCAAGATGGCGTCGGCCGCCATCTTGAATTTAGTTTATCACCCATGGTTCGCCTGCTATTGCATATATGTGCACAAAATTTGGCAAGTGGACTCATTTGGACTCTGTGTTGCCACACTGTGATCCCAGGTGGCTTCCATTAAAAGCTATGACACCACCTTTAACCTTTTCGATATAATCACCATAGCGTGTATGGAGCTGTAGTCAGTCCGGGAAATAGTTTCCACGACCGGAAGTCAAATGCTGGCCTTCAGACATGGGTGGTATGGTCAGCCTTCTTTAGCGGCAGCTGGGCTTCTTGTGAAAATAGAGGCCGGCACATTTATCAACAACAGTGGCAATAACGATATGTTCTGTGTGAACGTGTATACAAACTGTTAAACTGTACATGAACTGTATGAACTGTAATTAGCTAAGTTTCTCTTCTATTTTATATTTGTATTTAAAGCTTATTTGTATTTAAATTGCTGCCTTTCGTGGTGAATAAAAATGTACAAAATAACGCTACGTACACTGTAGATAGTGTATGACCATGAGAACAAGCGAGTAGCTGGATACAGTTCCCTGACTGGCATCATTGATGCCTTGCACCTTGGCCCAGTGCTTTATGAACAAAACCAACGGCGATAACCTCCAGTCCACTACACAGACATTCGAACACAGTAGCTCACTTACATAGACATACTAAAAACATACAAAGACACAGACATACAGACATACCGTAAAACTGCTAATAAAAGCCCCCGGCTTCTATCAGAACATTTGACTTAGACGTCCAGGTTCTATTGGAGACCCGGCTTTTATTTGAGACCCAGCTTCTATTAAAACATTGTCAACCTGGCATACTAGGGTAATACACTTATTCTATGGTTAGTGTGCGCAATAGTATTAGTACAGTACAATCTAGAGCGAGTGTGTAAGACTATTATACATAAAAAATTGCAAACAGTTTATTTAATGTTGTATAAGCGATGATGCAAAACAGCAAAAATCCAACAGTATAAGCACGAAGTAATGTATTAGCTTAGACATTTAATCTGTCCTCAGTAGCCAGATAAAAATGTCTAAGCTAATACATAATGCTCGCGCTTATACTTTATGGAATGAACATCTAAATGATGCTCAGAAGTACACTTTTCGTGCACAAAAGCAGCTACTGCTTTCAGTGCATCTTAGCCATCACAGTTCTGTCCGTCCGTCTGTCCGTCCGTCCGTCCGTCCGTCTGTCACATGGGTGGATCAGTCAAAAACGGTGCAAGATAGGATCACCAAACCTTCACCTTCGACTGCCTAGAAGACTCCAATTTCAGGAACCGTAAAGCTATTCATAAATTTGAAGACGATCACCCTAAACAAGGGCGCTAAATGAGAAAGAGGTAAGAAAAATATGCGATTTTTGGCGAATAAGTCACTGTTATCTCAATAACGGTGTGAGGTAGGCTTAAGTTACTATTAATCACTAATAGGAAGTCATATGCTGGCTCTCTGTTGCTGCCAAATTCAATGACCTTGGATGACCTTGAAGGCCAAAATGGGATTTTTATGAATTTTTTGACGATTTCAAACTGCAGAATACATTTCAAGAGCGAATTGCACCAAAACCAATTGAGATAAACATAGAAAAGCATTGAACGTAGATTTCAACGGTTTGAGTCTTGATTTTCTACGATCAAGGAATTCTGCGCACGAGAACATCAAGTAGCGGTACCCCCGTAAAAGTCGTTATTTTACCGTTGTTGGCCAGTCTTTCGTGAAAATGGTTGCAGATAGGCATGGACATGCTGCCTACCACAACAAGCACTAGTGACGAGCTTTTCAGTCTTATCAACATCGATGACTTTGAAAGACCTTGAACTTCCAAATAAGGGGTTTTATTGTTTTTTTGGTGATTTTTGGCTGCAGCGCACACTCCAAGAATGAACTGTGATGAAATGGCTGGAGATAGATTGACAGTTTGCGAACAAAAACTGCTATAGGCTCCCACGCATCTCGTGAGCATTAGCTGAAATTTCTTGTTTTGTGGACTGATAAACCATCTCAGTTTGTAACCAGGCACCCTGGTCAACTCAGCCTTCTGTCCTTTATGGTATGATTAAATGTGTACATGTACAGACTGGTGGATGTCTGTGCTGGAGACTCTGTTCAAACTGTGAATACCGTAAAACTGCTAATACAACCTTAGCCAGGGCTCGTATAGCAGCCGGGTCTCTAATACAAGCCAAGGGTCTGAGACTGATTTTTAATAGAAGCTGGGTCTCAAATAAAAACTGGGTCCCTAATATAAGCCGGGTCTCTAGTATAAGTTGGACGTCCAAATCGTTGCTATTATAAGTGTATTAGCAGTTCGTCAAGTAATCTGCTGGGGAGTGATTTTTAGCCTGGTGGATCTTTTCTGTGGCATTAGGTATTGTCCACTTCAGGCAGCAGCATATTAAACAAAGTGCTAAGGAGCCTCAGCCTTCTCCCAAACAGGGCCCGAGCCTGTATTCACTGCAGGCCCCATGATTTTGTATTAAAAGAACTAGTATGCCAAACTGCAGTTCTAAATGCATGTTCGTGCAGTAAAATTAAACGATGTCTACACCCACTAAATGCCTTTTCCGATTCTTTCTACACCCCTCCCCATAATGCCCAGCCTGCTCTCGGCCTTTTATCTCATTGTATCAGCCATTTGGATATCTGAAGTCTATACTCTAACCCATAAACGCATGCTGAAACCTTTCTTTGCCAAAACGTTTGTGTTCATGCGTAACATCTTTGGTTTTCGTCTTGATGGCTTCAATGATTGTGGACTCGATCTTGGTCTCCAGAGTTGGATCACATTAACACTAATGCAAACAAAGCAAACAGACAAACTTACGACAGGAGTAAGAGTTGAGTAGATGTGTGTTGCGAATACCGACGGCGTTGTTTATGTTCAAGTCGCATTCAATGCCACTGCAACAGAAAGCATGCCATGTCTAACCAGTTGCAAACAGATGTGTGAAAGTCTACAAGGTGTGACAAAAAAGTAGACTCCAAAAGTTTTTCGCTGTTTTCGCAGCAACCGTTTGGAATTTTAATTTGAAATTTTAATTTAAAATTTTACAGATTTACTTACTGAAATCTTTTACATCTAACAATCAAATAAAAATTGATTCTCTTAAAAAACAACAAAGTTATAGACTTTTTAACATGACCACCTACCGATTTTTCAGCATTCAAAAATGTTCCGGCTACAACACCAATTTAATAACATCGTAAAAACAACACAGATTAATAATGATCAAATGCCAAAATTTCAATTGTGACTGTAAATGTTCGAAGTGTCCGTCGAAAACTCCAACATAAACCTTCAGTCGCTATGAGAAATCTTTCACAGCTTTGTCGATCGGACTTTGTGGCAGGTTGCCCCAGATAACCCAAAGTGCTTGCTTGAGTTCAGCGATTGTCTTCAATGTTGTTTTAAGCTTGCAGTAAGCCTCCAACATTGCAAACCACACACGATAGTCCACTGGGTTCATATCCAGCGAATTTGGAGGCCTTTGGTGATGAAATCTGGGCAGTGGGCAAATGGCCTGCAGCCAGTTCTGTGCACTGCACTATAAAATATACGCTAATTGACTGATAAAAATCAATTAAAGCACTAACGAACAATTTACCTGATTTTGTCGATGAATTTGAGTATTGGCACTCGAGCATGAATCAACCGCAAACTGCGTAAAAATTCTACAACAAAACAAAGCACAGAAATATAATGATTACAGCTGTCAAATTAATGCATTAATTAAAGCATGAATGCGTTAATAAATTAATATGCGTTAAAAAAATTAACATGCACTACAAAAATTAATGCACACACATAAATTTATGTTAATTTACTAAAGTCCATGAAACAAAAGTTCCAATTTTCCATTAAACTGCAGTTATTTGACAATCGAATGAATTCAAGTAACTAAACTCTAGATGCCATTCCATCACTACTGTAAATAAATAATTATTTTGACGACAGACTAATAGATTTATATGCTAGCAATGATGGCAGTTATTGTTGATTATATGTTAAAAATGTGTCTTTTACTTTCTATATTCTTCCCTCGGGGCCTCCCAAATGCCACGGGACCCAAAGTAACTTACCTCTTGACGAGCCTGGGTGCATTAATTAATGCACTTAAAAAATTAACGCTTCGACAACTCTAATAATGATAGAAACAAATGATGAGCATTACATATGAAAATGTAGTTCAAAATGACTCCTGTCAAAAAAATTTCTAAATGTGTAAAAAATCCAAAAAATGTCACCATAAAAATTACCAGCAAAAACTAACCGTTAATAAATATGAGAAGAAAGGTATCTAGAAACAAAAGCAAAGCATCTCAAATGTCACAACTTAACGGCCCTATAGCAATGTCATTAGTATTATTATTTTGTTGTACCCATCGTAGCAAACATCCCGAGGGTTAAAAATAGAATTTAAGTACACAATTATTACTGCGACAAGGATAATTATTATTATACTTATCATATCATTATTATACTTATTATATTATTATTATACTTGTACTTACGACATTTAGACAAGGGGGCGTGCAGAACACGCAAAATGTCCATAGCTTCATGCTTCTGATTAATCTGCCCGCATTACATCACAAAGATCAAAGTTGACACACACACATTAACAGTGGCTTGTATCCCCCCAAATCTGGAATCAAAATCAGGTGCAACTTCCCCCTCCCCCCATTTTGGGCTGAGGTCCCCCCAATTTCTGACTCAAGTTTCATCCTCCATTTTGGGCTTCTTTTCCCTCTAGGAGAAAGTTTTGTTGAGGGTGTAGTTTGCACAGTGAAAATAGGGGAAAGTTTTGATCTACAACCTTATCAAAACTCTCCCCCCTATTTTTCACTGGGCGTAAGCTGTGTCCACCAGGTATAGGGACAAAAGCCAGTGCACATTAATGTGTTAGACAATTATCCCATGTTGAGGTACAGATGAAAGAAACTAGTTCCCAGATTTATCGTAACTTCCAATGTTTACTAATGACAGTTTTCTTGAAGTCTGGAGTGGTCGGTATTGGTCTCAGTCTTGGTCTAGGGATTCTGGCCAGGTGTTAAAAAATTGACAAGAGTAACATAAACAATTATTTTTTCTTAAAATTTAGGTGTTCGAATTATTAGAGCATCCAAATTAATGGACGAAATATGGTAGTTAACGTAACAGACATCGAAGATATAATCATACACAACAGGCTGGACAAACCTCGGCATATGATAGTAAAAGACACAGACAGATCAAGTTATCTTACACATAATTATTTACTTCCTTACTTACTTACTTAAGCCACAAGCGGGCTGAGTGTTTGGTGTGACTGATTCACAATAATTCATTTAATTTACAATTATTCTAATACACATAAAACCGGCCAGACCTGAGCATGAAAAACGTGAGACAGAGATCAACTTATATCACTTACTTACTAATTTATGTCACAAGCTGATTATGTCTTCACATATAATTCACAATTACTTATTATACACTGTGTCTGGAAAAAAACATCCCGAACATTATCGATTATCAGTTGAAGAAGAGATATCGAATTTTAATAATTGTTGGCACGAATATTTCTGGCACAGCTGGCCACTGAATGACTGTTCAATATTCCACCTCATCCAATGTCTGCTTCTGCACTACCTGGGAAAAACTGAACAGGCAAAATAAGACAACTAGAAATCTGAGCTAATGCTCATGAAATGCGCGACAGCCTATAGCAGTTCCTGTTCGCAGCTAATCTTGGTCTATCTCCATCCATTTCGTTGCAATTCACTCTTTTACAGCCAAAAATCGCCAAAAAATCACTAAAACCCTTTATTTTTAGGGTTCAAGGTCAATCAAGGTCATCAACGTTGACAATCCTAAGAAGCCCGTCGCCAGTGCTTGTTATGTTAAAGCAGCATGTCAGAATTACCATAGCTAATACGCGCTATAGCTAGCTATGCTAGCTCTCACGTGTAAAAATGCTATATTGCATTGGTTTTGTTTTTCAAGGTAGTGCAGAAACAGACAATGGGTGCAGTGGAAAACTGGACAGTCATTTGATTGCCAGCTGTGTCAAAAATATTAGTGTCAAAAATTATTAAAATCTGATAATTCTTCTTCAAGTTACACTTAAAAATGCCCGGGACATCTTTTTTCCAGACACGGCATACTGTACACAGCCTAAGTCGAGACAACATCGGCATGTGGGAATATGAGACAGCGATCAACTTATGTCGCTTACTTACTTACTAACTTAATTACTCATATCACAGAGTAGCTAAGTGTTGCATGACTGGATCAAAACTGTAAACATAATTCACAATTCTAATACACCTAATTCATAATCACAATAAAAAATTATACAAAGCCGGCTAGACCTCAGCATGAGAGAGCATAAGGCAGAGATCCATATCACTGGACTCGCTGCCGAAGCCACTCATCGATGAACCAATCACGTACAGACCACAGTCTACAGCCACATACATGAACACACATCTATTCACTAGAAGCGACCAAGGATCTCAAACTTCTAGCGAGAAGAGTGCTGCCACCTGGCGACCAAAACTGAGACTTGTGCCTCACCCTGCGCTATTAAAATGTGATCTAAGTCCAAGAAAATTCGGGATCTAGCTCTGAATGGTTGGTTCTTTGGCCAACGATCTCCAACCATCATAGAATTCCATCATAACAACTAGTGCTGCATGAGCAATGTCATTACAACTCATACACTATAGGCTAAACTGAAATTCAAGTTCAAAACTGGAAGGCGCTCGCAAGAGTGCATATCTCCACCAAGCAAAGTGATTTAAACATTATCACTGCTAAATGTAGAGGTTTTCACAGGAGGGCGCCACTGTTCCTGCCGGTTGCATATGACATGTGAAGCTGATGTTCACTACGTTCACCTTGATGGAGATAATTACCGGTATCTGACATGATCTGGAAAGATGCCGAAAAACTGGCTACAGACAAAGCAAAATAGCATCAACGTACCCAATGTATCCACTAAGATGCAGGCAAAACTAAAGCCTAAGGTAAGGCAAAATATCACACAGCTAAAAAAATAAAATTAGAAACAAAATTACTGTAAATTTTAAGCTGCGAGAAAAGATGCTTGTCTTTCACGTACATGGGAAAACAGATTTGATGACATCATAAAGAGCATCTCTTAGTTTCATCTTCAATACATAAAGATTCTTGTCTTGTTGGTGAATTGCTGTAAAACTCATTATAACTTCGGACATCTGCAGCACACAGCAGTTAATTAATTTAATTCTATTATTACTTTTATCATTATGTTATTCAAGGTGCAGAAATTTTTGTCCTGCTGATAAAATGTAGTGAAAGTCAGTACTGTATTGCTTCTGAGATCCATGCATAACACAGTATTCAACCAATAAATTATATTGATTTATTAAATTAAATTTTTATTTGCTAAATTGTTGACCTTTTGGCAAGCACCACTGCCCATCCTGTTTCCAAAAAATGGCATTAAATGACAACTTTAAAAGTCCACAATAAAACAAACAGATTTTTAAAATATAGTGCAGATAATTATGAGTTGCAGCGTTCAGCTTAGTACTAGTGCAAATGGTAAAGCTACAGATTCTCATGCAATAATGCTCACACCAAAATATTCTTACATTCTGGTACTTCGTTCTCGACAATGCTGGCTGTTGTTCTGTAGACTTATCACTGTTAATATCATCTGTGGTCTTCTTGATCGAAGGCCGAGGCCTCTTCTCATGCGGGGCCCACTGTGCACACTGGTCTGTGTGCCGTCTACACAACATGCCGATAATATCTGAGAGTCAAACTATTTCACAGATGCATTCTAAGAATCAGTTCATCATGGGTACAAAAGCTCACATCTTTTTCTTTTTTTGTTCAATTTTTTACCTCTACGAAGCACTTTCAACAAGATAGCAATACTTGATCACCACAGGCATTTGCCAGATAACATTAAGTTGCCAGTGCGGTGTTTAACACGTTAGTTAAAATCGACAAAGTTGCTCTGTGCTAAGTCCATTTGTTACTAAGATGGGTGACTGTCTGCGGACAGGTAAACCATCTTGGTATATAACCAACAACCCACGTCAACTCAGCCTTTCATCCCTCCAGGGTAGGTAAATTGAGTACCGGCCTGTCTGGCTGAGAGGGTACGTTCACCTGTGTCGAATGGCAGGCAACACTGTGTGATTCCATTTAACACGTGATGTTCAGTAGATCTGAGACACGTTCCCATGAAAAGCTATACACACTATTACTATTACAAACATTTATTGTATAACCCATTTTTGATGCCTATATTTCACTGTAGTATCGAAAGCGTTACAACTGCCCTTAACCTCAAGTGTGACAACCGAATCGTGGCTCGAGTCAGTTTAGAGCACCCATTTTCAGACAGAACTCACCGTCAATCACAATCACAAAATAAATACATTTCAACACAGTCTATGGTGTATTATGCCTCTCTATACAATCACATAATACACTGTAAACTGTGTTAAAACCTATACAGGGTGGGGCATAAAAACGTGGCACTTTACTTTTGTCTATATCTTCACCAATTAATGACGATTTTCAAAATTCTTTCACAGACGCACTCTGCAGACAATTTGCAATAATGTGATTATTACACACCACACTACATCATAAATGCGTCACTACACTACCTTGTGATATATGGATGAAATATGCATGTATAACGTTAACAACAAACATTTTGGTAAAATTGAAAAAAGACACTTCAGATCAACATTGCGGTGAATAATCTGTATAACACTAGACTGTGTGGGTCTAACACAGTTTAGTGTCATACGGATCATTTACTGCAATGTTAGTCTGAGGTGTTTTTTTCATTTACTTACTTGTTTGTTATTATCGTTAGGTTTCTTACATTTGTGTTTCACAAAGTGGTGTAAAGACACATTTACAGTGTGGTGGGTTGAATAATAATCACATTATTGCAAATTGTCTGCAGAGTGTGCCAGTAAAATTTTTTTTAAGTCAGTCAATAATTGGATAAAAGTAAAGTGGCACATTTTTTATGGCCCATGTGTACACATATTAGCAGAGATAGTCCTATCTGCTCTCCGAGAAATTCTAGTCGAAACTTACTTTGTGCCACGAACACTGTAAGATGATGTTGGATTTGAGTGAGGTCTGTTTGACATCTGAACATCTTTGACAGCCATGCTCTGTCTTGAGGAAGCCAGTGGCCCCGATCGAGTCACTTGATCCAGAATATGATGCCGTATTGCAGCACAAATGTCCGCGGAACTCGTCTCCACCTGACAGCTTTTTATGAACGTCTGCACCGAAGGCATTGTGATGGCGTATTTGTGTACGATGGGCCGCGATCGCGGAACTAAAGTCGCTGGCTGATAATGGACGCCAGTGTCCAGGCGTGGCGTGAAATCCGAGCTGTTTCGTGTGTGATAGTATGACGAACGACTCATCATTGCGAGGAACAAGTCCATAAACAGCGGGAAATAAAATGCAGATGCAGTAACAGACCGACACAAGACCTGCAACAGAAAACAACAACAAAACAACTGCCAGCAATGGAAATTAGCTAGACTAGAGAGCATGCACACTGTTGATAACAACCCTACAGATTATTACTTTAGCCATGCTATAATGACTCCATTCCTTCCAAGAGTGCTTATGATTGATCAAACGACGAAGTTTAGTTTTGCTGTTTTTTTGCCTTATTTCCCGTATTGCCAAAATGACTCGTTATCATCTTCTTCTTGTTTTTTCTTCGAAATATGTGCGAACTTCAGTATGTTGCTAGGATTTTGGATCGTTTGTAATGCAACGATTAAATAACTAACCTCTCTCTTCGACATAAACTTCCTTAATCCTTACCGTAAGTAAGTAAAAGCACAAACTAATTTACTGTAGCCGCAATACGCTACATTCTCAAAATCTCAACACAAATATGGCACAGCATCTGATGTACCAGTGGCGCCCCATACTTCTACCCGACTGATGATAAATACTATCTGTCAGCCTGGTTCCACGAATTAAATGAGAATAAAGTCGCCAATAATAATATCTAATCTAGTTGTAAACGTGTTACGATGTCAGTGGTCTTACTTGACTATATGTGCAATTCAGATTAGGCCGGTCATTTATCAACTTTAATATCCTGTTTGCCTCTCATGTGATTGTAAGACACACCCTCCGGTGACACCGTCGTGCTACTATCGCTGTAGGCTTGATAGCAATGGCTTAGTTTCCCAACTCCAGACTCTAAAGGCATTAAAGCACAAATTTGATGGTTCGAATTTCAACTCAACTAGAAAGTGTCACCGATCGCAACTTCTTCTACAATGCAAACGAAAACTACCGACAAAAGCAAAACATTCAAGCGAACCAGCTGACTGCGTTAGCAACGCCTTTCGTTCGCACACTTCCGTCGAAAGTAGCCCAAATCAAGCGACCCAGTACTGCACATCAATCTCCTGCATTTTGTTCAAATTGTTGCTAAACTGGCAGAAAACAGGCATTAAATAGTGCATTATTAGTTCAACCAATTACAGTGGTCAACCCTTGAAGTCCCAAAATGTGAATTTAACCTAAATATCGACCAGAATGGGGAAGTGTCATTAACTTACCAAGTTACAATACATGATGAAAATGATTTGTATGTGTAGCAAAATTGCAATGTATAGATTTATGATCAAAAATTACAATCTGTATTAACCTGTAATGGTTTTAATGTAAACTTTAAACATACAAATACATTTTTTTTTGTTCGATGGAGGAAAACATTTAGACATGTCGTTCATGTTTTCAATGAAAACATGAACGACATATCTAAATGAAAACTTTTCATGAAGTTAGCAAATTAAATGGTATTTTGAATCCTATTGTAACCGAGTATATCAGTCTTTGGTTATAGTACTCAATATTAGCCTACATAAGTTGTAATCATCAATGATTAATTATCTGTGTTACTAAGTAAATAGTGGCCAACAGTTTTTGTTTTGCTTTATACTGCACTGTGACTTCCGTTGTCTACTTCTTTACAACTTTCTGTCTGCATTATCACGTTTGATGAGGCTTGGTGTGAAATGGTAGCAGGCCAGACTGGTGACCGAAAGGTCCCAGGATCGACTCAGAGCCATGGCACTGCCAGGTAACAACCTTGAGCAAGTTTTCATATACGTGTGCCTCTGTTCGCCAAGCAGTATAATTTGGTAACGGTGGTCAAAGGGCGGTGACGCTCTGCGGCTGGGAATGTAACCGTAGGTCTGGCATTATCCTGGCCATGCGTAACACACTCAAGTGGTCTATCCAACTATGGGCTCAAAGGAAAGGAAGGGAGATGAGCACCCCGCCTGAACCCCAATAGCGTATGGCGCCTTTACCTTTACAATTTATTACAGTGTAGCTTGTAGACGTCATTAGTTTGTTAATACTACACTATCAATCAATAAAAACAATTTATATAGCGCCATATTTCATGATCATATCACAATATCAGAGATACAAAACTAAACTGTTGACTAAATGCTTCTGCAGACTGCCATCGACAAAACAGATCTCTGCAAATAATATTCGTGCCGATTATTATTATAATAATGTTCATAAAATTCACGACTGTATTTGCCTTTATTAATCAAACGAATGGAATTCCAGCACAGTAGCTCTACAAATATCGATGATAATCAATTTCTAAAACCCATAAACAAATAAATTATCGGTACCTTACAACACACATGGGTAAAATTGCATATTAATCTTGGCCGAGCTAACTTTATACTTCAATTCTTATTACTTATAGGCAGGCACGTGGAGAGGAGGGGGTAAAAGGGTAAGTTACCCCAGGCCCTGCAATGTTTGGGGGCCCACTGTCACTCAAAAATATAAAGTACACCAGAATGTGCCATTTTAAAAAGAAAAATTTCTAAATTTTTGGCCCAGAGGGGCCCTGCGAGAATGTTTCCCCGCTGTGGCTCTCGATTGGCCTGTTTATGGGTCCAAATGTTCAGCTATAATGCATGTGCAATTGCAACACAAAAACACGTGTTGAACCGTGACTGAAATCACGAATAAAACATTTAACACCAGGTTTATATTTACACTTTTTCATCAGCATTATGAACCGTGCTGTACGTACACATTAAACAGGAAGTTTCTTTGCCGAACACATTTACACATCTGTACTGAATAGTAAATACTACAAGGCAAACAGAAATGTTACCAAAAGAATTCGACTATCCAACTATATGTGCAAACTATTGTTGGGAACCAAAGTCATTTTGTAAATGAGTCGCACTCAGTTATAGTCAGCTGATGAAAACCAGTTCAGTCTACCAGCTCAAACGTGTAGTGCTCCTTCCCCTTGTACGGGTACTGCTTCGGCATCTAGTAAAAACACACAGTTTACTTAAGAAATGTTTCACAACCATGAACGGTATTAAAACAGAAAAAACGACAAAGATAAACTCAGAAAATGTAAGATATATACATACGAACAAATGCCAACTCTAGACCAATCGCAGCCTGATAACGTTTGCCATTTTTTCGGAGTCAATAATAAAAAATCGGTAAACATTTACACAGCTTACCACCACAAACTTATGTTTCAGTTTAACTGTAGAATACATCTTAATGCAGTTTTACGCTCAACAGATGTCTCATCACATGATATTATCGAGTATTAACAGCTAAACACTACAGCAACAATTCACTCTATTAATGATTACAAAACTGTGGTAAATAACGATTAATCACATGATTAATCATTACAATCTTCAACAATTAATGAAATTTAAACCACTAATTATTTACAAAAGTCACGCCACTGAGAAAACTAGCATAACTGATAGCATAAAACAATGACTTGGATCCTAATAATGATAATAATATAGACCTACTGTTGTCCAGTTGCATATGTGGCAACTATTATCTGAATAACTATTAAAGTTAATAACAATAGTTAATGTGCAAGAAAAATGCACGCTTTTATCAACTTCATGAGTTATTTAGCAAATTGAAATTAATGATTAATTAATGTACAAGTTAACTACTGCATTCTTTTATTCATTATCAGCTCTATTAATGTTGTTTGTGACAGCAAAAAAGCAGATCAACTTACGATAGGGTTAATTAAGCGATAATCCTTTGTATAAAGAAGAAAGCCAATCACACTGCCGTAGAAGACCACAAAAATCAGCACCATTTTCCAGCTAAATACACACATAGGCAGTAAGCATTGAGAAAAAGGGTTAACATATGTTAAGAAATTAATAGCAATGATAAAATGTATATACTATTAAAAATTTTAAATAGTAACACCATTATACACACCAATGTATGATGATCTGCAGTTAAAGTTGTAGAATGAATTAAACCAAAAATTTGAGCTAATGCTCACGAGACACGTGAAACCTATAGCAGTTCGTGGTGCCACCTTGTGAATGATATAGACTTGTGTCGCAGCCCAAAATCGCCAAAAAATCCATAAAACCCCCTATTTTGGCATTCAAGGTCATTAAATTCGGCGCCAATTGAAAGCCAGTGTACGACTTCCTATTAGTGATTAATAGTAACCTACTAACAGTAACACCGTTACTGAGATACAGCGACTTATTGGCGACTTATTGGCCAAAAATCGCAAGTTTTGCCCACCCCCTTTCATTTAGTGCCTTCGTTCAGGGTGACCCGGTTCGAATTTATGGAAAAGCTTTACAGTTCCTGAAACTAGAGTCTTCCAGGCAGCCGACGGTGAAGATTTGGTGATTCTAGCTTGCACCATTTCTGACTGATCCACCCGTGTGACAGATGGACAGACGGACGGACGGACAGAATTGCGACGGTTAAGACGCGCTGAAAGCAGTAGCTGCTTTCGCGCGTAAAAACCAAAAAAGTAAAATTTAGACTTTTTAGTTTTAAAAGTCCAGTCCGTAAAAACCTAAAACATAGCTCACACTTGAATAACGTAATCAAAATTCAGAACTTTTTCAATATCTATTCCATGACCTATTCTACTACCCAAATATGACTGCATAAGTAAATTTAATAGGAAAACATGAGATGAAAAAGCAACATATAATTCAAGCAAATATTTACTAAAAAAGAAAATAAAATAAGCTATATCAGTGATTTTAACGTAACTTATACTAGGAAAATAATTCAAGTATGTCGTTTTTTCGGAGAAAATTAACTAAATCCAGGACTTTTTCAACACCTGTGTCTAATTTCATGACTTTTCAGGTTCTGATTAATATAAACTCCAAATTCAGGATTTATCAGATGCTGTGAGAGCCCTATAACAGAACTAGATTTTTCAGACCAATTTTCCAGCCCCGTATGAATACAGACTTTAGCAAAGTGCTCAATTATTATATAAAGTTGATGCACGACTTACTATGGCATCAGCGGCTCAACATCGGGACTCCATCTTGAACCAATCACAGCGTCAGCGTCAACATGCATCTACAATATAAAACATCAACCCCAGTGATGACATGAACTGTCACGTATATACAATGAACTATTAAAACAGTGGCATCGCGGGTCAAAAAGAAAGAACTGCAATTTTCCGACAAACACTGCAAACTTCCAACAGAGGACGGTGTGGGTTTACAGCCCCGATTTTTACATTTTTGGATGAAAATATTCTGGCACAAAGATTTTTGGACGACTTTCCAACAGACACTGAACTAGTGGTAATCATAGATCTCAAATCTCCACCGGGAATAATGCTGCAACCTGGCACAAAGTACTTAAAGGTGGGTGGTATCATCTAATAGTAAATAACACAGAATAAAAAAAAACAAAAAGCCCAGTTGTCTCTAGAACAGATGACCATACTGGTTGTCAGCGACCTTCAAGGTCATCCAAAATTGATGATTTTCATGTCATTTGAAAGCCAATATGTTACTTCCTATCAATGATCAATGACTTACCACAGAACATAACAACTCACTTTGTTTTGGCTATGGCAGTCAATCTGCTGACATTTAATCTTTACCAGAAAAATCTCAGTACCAGTAATACTGCTATTAAATCAATTCAAATGTTTGTTGAATGTACAAAAATTTTACAACAACTGACACTGGACAACGTCCATACAGCAGTGCTGAACCGCATACAATTAAAATTATAATAAGAAGTCAAACACTACTAGAATAATAAACAATTTCTATTTGCATATTGTGCCAGGATTATATAAATTGGACAGGCAAACATCATCAACAGCAGAATTATGGCTTTTTCTCCCCTTGGTCGTTTTGCCCTCTGGCTTGTTCACCCCAGGCTTTTTCACCCCTAGCTGATTGCTGATGGCTTGTTCGCCATCTGGCAGATTCACCTCCTCACCCTGGACGATTTGCCCCAGCTGAATACACCAGTGATTCATTATTGAAGCTTGTGTTTCTGTTTACAGAAAAAAGGCAACAAGTTAGTGTATTGTCACACCACTGATTAATAGTTACTTCAATTAACATTATACATGACAAATACAGCAAAAAATTCCACCCGCCCATTACCGGTTCGTTAAAATTTCTCCTGAGAGTTGGCACATCCCAGTCTTCGTACGGATCACGACCATCCCAGGATTTCAGCGGAAGCTTCGGGTAATCCCCGTAGCCCTCTCCGTCATCAGGATAAGGCTCATAATCCTCGACTCGCAGGCCGTATTTCTTTGCCGCAGCTTCTCTTTCTTCTTGTGTCTTTGGAAACTTGCCCGGCATCCAATCTCTGTTCCAATCTGTTAACGTAACATACAGTGTACACGTACTACAGAATAATATGCTAGGCAGGAGGTAAAGTTTTTGCATAAGCAGATCAATAAATGCATCTTTCGTTTAATTCTGAAAACACGAAAACTATAATAAAAAATGTGCATATCGTCTGAAGTGTTCAGGAAGGGCCTGAGAATTTTCCAGTTCCCGGCGCTGGAACTAAAACTGTGAGCCACAGAATCATATTGAGGCAAGTAATCGGGATTTACCATAAAAAGCTATACGGTGTCAGACTATCATAATAATCACACATACTTTAATGTACAAATTCTCTTTCATTTAAGAACACGCACTGTAAAGTTTATTTCATCCGACATGAAATGAAAACTTGTTGACCGGTGCTATGCCCCCGAATTTCGGGGGCGCTCATTTCGGCGATTTCCTATGCCCCCGAATACATCGGCTGTCGTAAGAGCCTGCCTACGGCAGGCGGCATGCCTTACACTAACACTAACCCTAACCCTAGCCCTTGCTGTCCTCGAGTCAACACTCCACACTTCATATACAAATACTGACAATAAGCCAATAAACCGTAACAAAAAAAAACACGTACATCCAGTCGCCATTGTTCGAACTGCAACTGCCGAACAATTAGACTGCCTCGTTAAAATGGGCGTTAATTTCTTCGCAAAAATTCTTGTTAGCGAACTAAACGACGCCATTTTCTTTGTTTACTTATGTTAATTAGCTTACAAACGGGCCGCAAGAATAAAAATAAGTAAACAAATTGTTATGTGTAACCAACTTAAGTCAAAACTTTCTTGTGAATAATGAAGATAATAATAAAACATTTGTATAGCGCTTTAGTGTCGTAGGCTAGTTTCAGACTTCAAACTTCAACAAGATGGAGGTAAAATGCAGTGACAAATAAGGATGAAATCAGTAATCTGTACTGGACTGCAGTGGCGTGATGCAGAAGACACAGGCTTCGCATACATCGAGGTACTGGATGCGCACATAGTCTCCGTAGACCGACCACCGTATAGGGGGGTTCTCGGGGATGAGCCATCGAATACCGCCAGATGCATTTTCTTTCGACCCACCCCCGTTGCCATGGCAACGAAATTTGGGACAAAATTGGCTATAACTCGGCTTGCGTAAGAGATTTTTGCGAGATTTTTGCGCCTATAGGGAGCTGTCGGGGATGAGTCATCGAATGCCGTCAATCGCACTTTTTCCGACCGATCCCCGTTGCCATGACAACAAAATTTGGGACAAAATTAGCTATAACTCGGTTTGCGTCAGAAATTTCTACGAGATTTTTGTGCCTATAAAGTTTTTTTTTGGAAATTAGCCATCGAATCCCGCTAATCGTGTTTTCCAACGACCGACCCCCGTTGCCATGGCAACGAAATTTGGCACACAATTTATACTAAGTTTATACTTTAAAGGTTGTCCTTACAGCACTCGCACTATCGTGTGAGGTGTGATTGTCGACTTAGAAACGATGACAACACTGATGGCGACCACAGCGTGAATTCTGTGACTATAGTTTATCTATTTCTAACGTCAGTATATCCAAACAAATTTTTCTTTTGAGAAAATTGGTCTTGTAAATTAGTTTATTATTAACAACACACTTTTACGCACGTGTTTGTTTACACTTACCGGAAACGACGCAAGTTCATCGTGTGAAAGCCGGCGTTTAGGCAGATCTATTGCGGCAAAAATGGCGTGGTCAATCGATTAGTAGTTTGGTAAGTATCGTTGTCATCGCGCCTTGGGCACGATTTTATATTGCGTTGTTTTTCGGAAAGATTGCCTTACTCCTGTGGGCGATAATGTGCTATCAGTCACCATGTTGTGTCGCATTAACCCTTTCAGTACGTGGGCCGTCGCTGTCCGAATTAACCCTTTCACGACTCATACCGTCGGCGCGACGGGATGCGCCAACTACCGCCCGTACCTGCCCCGTCGCGGCGACGGGATAATACAAATGCAAGCTTGAAAAATCCGTACGCAACTAAGGGGCTCTTTTAGTATTCTAACAGTGTTCCTTGTCACTTTATATATATTTTTTCGTTATATTTTTGTGCCTTTCGCCTTTTTGTGCACAAAGAAGTGGCGCGACGGGATGCGCCAACTACCGCGGTACTCCACCGATTCTGGTGAAAGGGAGTTGCGACCTTTCCGTGAGGAGCCAGAGACACTTCTTTATTTTAATTAGCATCTAGTTCTGCACCGGGACATCCTTCATGATTTTTCTTTACGCACTCCGCACTGCCGGCATGTCCACAACCACAACTGGTCAGGAGTCTTCAACTTGTTGAAGTTTGACCATACGCCAAAGAAGAAGAGGCGGTTGGATGTTGAAGATGGCTACCGAAAAGAATTATTGTGCCAATCGTTTGCTCCACAGCCACAAGTAAAATATGAAAATATGTAATTTTTGTTATTCATCCAGCGGTGTTGTGCCACGTTTAGACGATAAAGAAAGCTCAACGAGTATGGCGTCGAGTCAGCTGATCGAGCGCTCGCGTAGCTGGCGTGCATCTGGCTCGATGTGCATTTCAGCCAGTGCTCGTCGAGCCAGCTTCAATAATAACTAACATAGGCCTAATAACTAACTATTAGGATCTAGCGAATAATAAAATTTTTTGTTAGTAGGCCTACGTAGCAATGAGAGTTGCATAAAGCTGACCATGTTTAGCTCATATTGGACTCTACAAAATATTTTTAGACTTTTTAGCTTACCATACTAACTGTGATGCTATGGCACGATGTTTTGTCGATCTCTCTGTCTCTGCGACGTAGCCTAGGCGGCTATATATTGCGGCAGGAGGACTTGCATTTACTTACGTAGTGGTTGCGGCTCGTCAGGCTATCACCAGTCGCAAGCTCAGCAATTTTTGGTCGCCATTGTGACATATATGGTCCTAGGATAGACTAAGTCATTTTATAGACACAGTGGGTCTCGGTAGCCTTTGGTACAGTAGGCCTACGTTCTAAAATGAGATTTTTAGCATTGCTGCTGTATTATGCTTCCTCTGTTTTTTAGTGCTGTAGTGCGATTAAAATTTTTAATCGCGATTAATCTCGCAATTAAAACAATTAATCTCAGTTAATCTCGGAATTAATCGCAAAGCAAAAACCAGACAATATGTATCAATTATTATTCAAAGCACAGTTCACTCAAAAGTCACAACCTAATACTTGAATGCAATCTCAAATGCTGGCTTTTAGGTTGCTGTCATTACAGGCCCAATTAGTTATTTAACACCATATGAAGAACACGCAGCTTTTCCCAATCTGCTGCAGACATAAGTGATAACTGATGTTTGTGCTGTGCATTTGACAAAACTGCCATCACGGGCTCTTTGTGGCGCACCAGGTAAATTAAACATATAACGTTCCACCCACGATTAAAAATTAATCGCTATTAAAAAAATTAATCGCGATTAATGGATTAACGCGTTAATCTCATGTTAACTGCGATTAATCTGCAGCCCTACTGTTTTTGCTTCGTGTTGGCAGCCAATGATTGTGACGGTCGTCCTCCACCTGTGCTACGTCCTGTAAACGTGCATTAAGGCGATTTATGCATGTTGCAGCAAGGCAAGGCAGCATTTTTGGTGCACCTGTGATTTATACAGACGTTTACGAATACATACGTACAAAATTAACTTGGTGAAAAAATGTTAAAAAATACAAAGTTGCATTTATTTCTTTGTCAACTGCTTTGGATAGAGATGAGCATGTTATTGTAGTAAGGATAAAAACATAATCATAGTATACGTCATGCAACTCACCAATTCAGTGTCCGCCTTTTGACGCTCTGGCCCCAATCCTAGAAAATACTCGTCCACATACTCTTCCACTGCTATGCGAGCATCATCGTCATGCTCATCCTCGCTATCAGGGTCGGCAAAGTACCTTTCAATAGAGTCAAGTTCTGCCATGACTGTAGGCCTACTACGTCTTGTGCTTACAGAGCCAACTTCTCTGATTGCTATGGATGATGCAAAGTGTTCTGCCTTTGCAGCCAACAGAAAAAGCAGGCCTAACTTCAGTGACCTAGCAGCGGCTGAAGATGGGTCACCGACGTCCCACGATAGCCACAATCGAGTCTAGGGTCTTACGACCATCTTGAACCAGGCATTTATGATAATGATGTATGCTTTGCCTCAATTGCCACTGGGCGACAGTGAAGCTGTTAGCAGAAGTTGCTCTGAGAATCGATGGATGCAGTCGTCATGGGAGTCGTGGGCATCACTGCATCGGCGTGGCCGACCTTACACGACTTTACATACTCACAGCCAGAGTACGTTTCTGGTCTGAGTTCACATTTACACAGCGTAGACATTGTTTCTTGTGCTATTGGTTCCCGGTTTTCATGCAAATGGCGGAATAGTTACGATTTTACAAGAACGAAACAGCAGTTTAAATGTACTGCAGCTTTCGTTACTGATCAGAAACATATAGTTTTACTTACTTATTAGGCTGCCATATGCGCAGTTCAGGTTGCGCACGTAATGAAAAGGTTAAATCAATTTTGTTCCTAGTACGCAATAATTAAAATACTTTCGTACAATACCATCGTTCTCTATTACTCCTGTTGAAAATTTGCCACAGTGCACGCGCCGATGTTTGGTTACGCCTTTATTACAGGCTTCGAAACAGACGATACTGTTGCATCGAAATTGCCAATGGCGGCACCGCAAGCTGTTGATAAGTTTTTGTGTAAATACTGCCAAGGAGAATCAATTACGTAAAAGTCGTTATTCCAACATGATCCGAATTACTTATTGTGTAAAAATGTATTCATTTATCTATTGAACGATAACTTTATGGCCGAAAATTGACTGACCAAATTGACTGGCAATGGTGGCCGCATCTGAAGTTTGTGAATTGCTGAAAGAGCATGAATACAGGTAGCCTAGTTAGGCCCGTTCACAGCTCTAGGCTAATTAGGACGAAGTTTTTGTCTAGAATACACGCATGACTGACGTTCCCAAAAGTAGTAGGGCCTAGTGACTAGTGATAAATAATAATAATAGTCAACCTGTTTTGCTATCCCACCAACACGGGCCTAATTACATATGCAGGTGGCGTCTCTGTAGGCCTATAAGGCTGCTCAGTTGATCCTCCTAATATACCACTCCGAAATCAGGCTAGGCCCATAGCCTATGTTGATATGTGAGAAATAAATGAATTTGTTACTTACTGACAAGAGTTAGGATTAGGGTTAACTGTAACCAGTGGCAGATTTAAAGGGGAGGAAGCGGGGGCACTTCCGTTGAGTAGGCCTGCATGCATTGTAGAAGAAGTAAAAATTTAAAAGGAAGACAGAGACGAATGTGGGTTGATGACGTCAAAAACTGGATGAGTTTGGACTCCTATGAAGAAATTAAAAATATTGCACAAAACAGACATAAATGGAGGGCCTTTGTCCAGACAGCATGTCAACCTTCTGCATCAGAAGACAACAGCTGATGATGATGATGCTGAAAAATTTTGCAAAAAGTGCATTATTTTTGCATAGGCCCCCTTAATATTAAAAAAAATTCTGGAGAGTTTCCAGACCCCACTCCCTACCCTTCCCCCAATTCCACATTTCGGGATCCACCACTGACTCTAACCCTTACCCAAACTCTAACCTGACGTTTTTCCATTTGAAAATGCTAGTAAAATAATATAATAATGCTAATAAGTGACAATAATATAATTTGGAACCAGTATTAGCTCTGCGTGCTCCTATATGCATCTACCTCTGACTTTCGGATTCTTCGGTAGCCCCAATCCATGGTACTGTCCTACGACTTTTAGTACCCACGACCCTCGATATTGTCCGATTGGATGCAGCAGGGGATCATTAGACCTCCGGTGCTCAGACCTTCCTACCGGTACTTGTTTGTTTTTGATTTATCCATTAGCTTTAGTAGTTCTGAATAGTCAAGACAATTGTGTAGAAATGGCCAGCATTGTTGACCTCAAGGTTTTCTGGCAACTTGCCTCAGTTGAGTTGGATGCTATGTTATCAATCATGATATCTATGTTTGAGCTAAATAAATTTAGTTTTATTCTCGCATGTTTTGTGGGCTGTGTTGTGATGGATGGGATGGTAATCATCTTCATCGTCATTGTCTGAGCCATGATACTCTGTTTCATCACTTCCTGCAAACAAAAATTTACTATACTGTACATTAGGCTTATATAGAATACGGTCTAAATAATTTTTATAGGCCTATGTATACAGCCATGCAAGAGATTACGTTCTCAGCAAAAGTGAAAAATATAGGATGCTGTAGTCCCATGACTGAGTACCATGCATGATTTTATAATAAAAATGTACAATGAGTAAGCGGACAGGTCATCTTTATTTCTGCTTCCAGAAAAAAAATTCTTTCTTTCTCTTTCTCAAGTCAACATCTTCTCCATCTTTGTCTCTATTTCTTTACACAGTATGATTGGAATTGTTAATATTTCTATCACAGGCACGCGGTAGCGCAGCCCTGTGTTAATGGCGACCAGCTAAGTCAATGGAGAATGGCAAAATTTGACCCCGTGCAGATCTGAAACCCCTCAACTGATTGACACAAAATTTGAAACGGATGATTACGTCCGCGAGACGACCCCTGTGCAAAATTTCGTGCAAATCTGTCCATTGGGGGCTTCTCGGCAAATGGGCGAAATATAACGAAAACTTTTCTAGTATATATATATATACCTTTTTTGTTGACCGACCTACAGGTCAGACCACCCGACGGATTTTCACACGCGGTGGCTTGGACAACGTGGCCTCACGCAAGGATCAAACCTTTTTGGGAACCAAAATTCAAAGTTAATATCTCTAACCTCCGAAAAATCCCCCTGAAGTCGAAAATTGGGCCCAAAAACGGACTTTGAAACTTTCGGCCAAAAACGCTCCTGTATAAAAATTTCACCTATAAACGGCACCTAGTCATCATCGTAGGTCCATAAAAGTTGTATAGTGAATAGGCAATATGGCCTCGGGAATTCCAAATATGTGATCATTTTGGAACACTAACCACGGTCACGTGACACGGGGCATGTGCAGTCAACGTTTTGGCCTTGAAAAACATGCCTATGCATGTATAAAATTTTAAATTTTCACATATAAGTGGCCCTGATTTTTTTTACGGAATTTGCACCTGATTAATTATAGCAGAAGGTTCACGTCCACTGCACGTTGAACAATATCATCCGAGAAATTTCTGTTCTTTACTCAGCATCATGTTGTTGAATTATATCGACCGTGATTTTATTTTGATTAATTGAAATAAGCTGGCAGAAAGGTGTTACTTATTTACTACAACGTCGATCCACTGAAAAGTGAACCGGGTCACAGACGTGTCAGGTCGTCAACTTATCATCTAGGCCTATAGGGCTACATAGGAGAGATAGTTAGGCCTACACTTTCCGAGGTATAGACATTTTAGTTTACTGTTTCTTATAATCATACTGTTGAATATTTAAAACAATAATACAAGCGTCAAACAGTGGTTAAATGATGAAATCAGCCCAGCATGGCATGTTGTAGGCCTATGCCTAGATGACAGCTAAGAGCGTGGTGATGTGTAGGCGACGAGTGGGGTGTGGTTTAGGAGGGGGTGGCCTTAAGCGGAGACTGGGGTGACCTCCTAATCCTAGCCACCCCTTACTTTAACCAAAACCATTTCATTAGCTTTGATTTGTTATTTTAATTAATTATTTCATTGTTGCTTTCAGCGTCGGCTTCAGATCCGCTTTCGTTTTCGGCAAAATTTCCAGCGTCAGCTGCTTGTTGAGAAATTTAGTTGCGATCACGGTGCTAGAGCAGTATGGATCGTCAGTCACCAGCTGAACAAAAACTGGTTGACATAACGAAGTGTTCCATCTGTATCGAGATGTTCGCCGACCCTTGAGTTCTACCGTGTAACCACACGTTCTGTCTCGTCTGCCTGCTGAACTGTGGACAGGAAAGGCGACCAGGAGACCGGATGAATTGCCCGTTGTGTAGAAAAGAGCTCATTATTCCACACGAAGGGCTATCAGGGATGCAGAAAAACTTGTTAATGGAAGAACTGCTTCATATCAGAAAGCTTTTGGAAGGAAAAGTCATCTGTGAACAGCACCAAAGCGAGGAGATAAAAATGTATTGCCAGCAATGTAAAGTTGCAGTGTGTGTGGAGTGTTTCATTGAGTCACACTATACTCATCAATGTTTAGATATCAAAAAATGTCGGATGTCCTTAGCGACACACAGAAGGTGTCAGAGCTGCGGAAGATAACTGCAGACATTCTTCAGCGTCTTGAAAAAGAAAACATTGACGTCATCAAGCATTTTGCTGATATTAAAAACAAAATTAACACAGCAGCAGACATGTTGATTGCTGCTATTCAGCGCGACAGAGATAAACTGTTGTCGAAAGTTGAGTCCATCAAACTGGAACGAATCAAACAAGTGGAAACGGTAAAACAAGAACTGGAACAACACAAGATGGAGTTGGAAAGTTTTGAGGGAGAGTTGAAAAGTTTTGAGGGAAACTTTGAGATGCTGCTGTGCAGTGGAACAGCTGCACGTGACGTGATAAGAAATCTACACGAGCAAGCTGACGAGCTTATGAAGTTTGACGTCATCGGTCATGTGGACAGCTCTCTGCCTCCAGTGAATTTTTTCTCATCCAAGCTGCTGAACGAAGAAGACAGAAATCTTGTTGGAACTGTCACTGTAGGTCAGTTAAAGCAAGCAACTACGTGATATGGCATGCATAAGAACTTACTTATTTTGAATTTAAGATAAAGGTCCGTGTATTGATTTTTACGCGCGAGAGCTAGCATACGCGTATTAGCTACGGTAATTCTGTCTGTCCGTCTGTCATGACCCGGTACCAATCCAAGACCAGGTGAGATAGAGATTTCGGGGTTTTACCATATGATAGTCTAGAGTCTCTAGTATTTCGTGACAAAATTTCATGCCGCTGGGTAAAGGGGATCCCCTCGATTGAGAGGGCGAAAGAGGGACACTCCCTAAAAAGACGTTATTTCACTGCTATAGGCTCGTCTGGCGTGAAAATGGTTGCAGATAGGCACAGACATGCTGCTTATCATAACAAGCACTGGTGAGTGGTGACGAACTTCTTAGAAATGTCAACATCGATGACCTTGAACCTCCCAAATAGCGGGTTTTAGTGAGTTTTTCGCGATTTCGGGCTGCGACACATATATCAAGAGCGAGTTGCGCCAAAATGGCTGGAGATAGACCAAAACAACCACTGCAACCAGCATATGAAATTTTTAGCATTGAATGTAGCAGTCCAAGTCCGAACCCCCTACGTTCAAGGAGGGTTGCGCAAGCGGGTATCAAAGAGGGGTACCCCTCTAAAAAGTGGTGGTTATTTATCCATTGTTGGCTTGTCCAGCGTGAAAATAGTTGCAGATATGCACAGACATGCTGCTTATCATAACAAGCACTAGCGACGAGCTTCTTAGAAATGTCAACTTCGTTGACCTTAAATGCCCTTGAACCCTAAAAATATTGGTTTTTAGTGATTTTTTGGCGATTTTTTGCTGCAAAAGAGCAAACTGCGACGAAATGGATAGCGATAGACCAAGATTACTTGTGAACGGGAACTGCTATAGGCTCTCGCGCGTCTCATGAGCATTAGCTCAGATTTCTTGTACAAACTGTTGTAAGCGTTCACAATAACATTAGGCCAAACTTTGCGCCTCATTAGAACCATCTTTTGTTTGAAGTGTAAGAATTTCAGTAGACCATCTTTTAAACCACGCCTCAAATCATTGCTTTCTGGTCGTTTCTTCTTGCAACAGGCGCCTCTAAGAACTTTGTTTATGAAGCGGTATAAAAATCTGCTGATTGGTTGATTCATTGTCTTGAGGTTTTATACCCACGATGACTGATTTTTGATATTTTGAACTGAATTGGCATACCGTTTACTTGTGTGAAGTGCAACGATCACTCTAATTTTTTGCATTTTTGTTTTTAAGTTAGGAGTTTCAGTACAGAACGGAGAGACAAGCGGACGGACGGACAAGAACCGTAATGTGGCCTATTGAGACAGCAGCATATAGCATAATAAGCCTATACGTTGTATATGTTGATTCCGATTTTTATTTTGCATCAGGTACGATGCATGTCATTCCTGGAGGCAATAAGGTCAGGAGCGTGACGTCACTTGGTGATGACGTGTTCGTTGTGCGTGACCCCAATCAACAACAGATTGAAGTCTACGATGCCAAAACTTCCACAGTAAAGCGCCACATCGCAGTTCCCAGACTAAGTAACTTGTGCCCTGGTTTAGCAGCATGTCCCTACAATAACTGTCTCTATGCATCCGACTATGACCGCGACAACGTACGCAGAGTAGAGCTGTCAGGTAGCAATGCTAAGATGACGTGTTCCGTGGCACGCTCGCCAGCAGGTCTGTCACTAAACACTGATCGCAATCTGATCGTCGTGAGTGGAGGTGAGCGTAAGCTGCAGATATTCACGACTCACGGAATTCTGCTGCAGAACGTTCAACTGCAGGTTGATATCGACTGTCCCTGGCATGCTGTGCAGCTGCCTGCCACCAGTCAGTTTCTGGTCAGTCGTAGCAGCTCACTACATCGCGTTTGTTTAGTGGGAGTGGACGGAGCTGTGGTTCGTAGCTACGGTGGACAGTGGGGATCTGAGCTGACAGAGATGAATGAACCAAGAGGTCTGGCAGTAGACAGAGAAGGACGCGTTCTTGTAGCTGATCAGTGATACAACCGACTGTTGGTGATAGATCAGTCACTGTCCAGTGCTCATGAGATGTCTGTCAGTGTTGACGGAGGTCTGAAAGGTCCTGTCAGTCTGTGGTATGACCAGTCACGCAGACGTCTCTACATCGGTGAATGGCATGGACGGGTGATTGTTGTTGACAATTTGAAGGACTTCAGCAATATCTAATTCTAATTCTACTACTCGAGTGCCATTTTGAAGTACTTGTACTTGTACTTGAAGGTCAAGTACTTGTCGACATGTGGCAAGTACTTTATTTTTATTGTCATATTCAAACGGTATGCTTAATAATTGAGTGCAGTGCTCAAAGCTGTCCAGAAAATTGTGGAAAAAATAAACATGGAAATAGGCAACATTGCAGTGAAATCTTTTTATTAACCAGTAATTTCATTATTTTGTGATCGGTGTTCGCCAATCACTGTTATTTAGTTGGACCATTCAGCTTTAGCTGTACAGTGGGGGCATTACAACACACCAATTTTTTTTATTAAAACTTGCGAAAGTGTAGGCCTAATCCAATTGTGATAATTTTTGGTATGAACATTCCTGACTTAATTGGCCATGAAGACCTAACTCAACATCTGTTTCTGCATTACCTGGAAAAAACAGGCGAAATATGCATTAAAATCAACAAACAAAATTCAACAAACTGAAAGGTAGTGATTTCTAAATATTTTCTACATTATTTTTTATTATTATTTATTCTGATAACTATTTTTATTCTAAATTTACTAAGTTTTTAAATTTACAATTTTTTTATAAATTTTACTAAACTAAATTTCTCTTTTAAATTAATTCTCATCAAATTCTTCCCTAAATTTATACCAAATTTCTCCAAACTCTTATCCTTCCCATAAACTCTAAACTGATTTCCAATTTTCCCTGAAACTGAGAAAAATCCTTCCTAAATCCCTTTCACTCAAAACTTTCCCAAATTCGCGCAAGCAATTACCATTGCATTAATTTCTAGTCTCTTTCGTCGAGATAGCAATCGTTCGCTGGCCTTGTGCTACCGTTCATCAAAATGTCGGACTTTTAGAATATTTTCCAAATTTCTGCATCAACATCAAAATTACAAAGTTTAACCGTCTTGCAGCAATGTGTCTGGGCTGTTGATGAATTCAAAAAGTGACTGGTGACGTCTGGATTGGTCTGGAACAAAACATTACCAACACTGCTGTCAACGAATGAAGAAAGCGTCTCGGTGCTATATGTTCATTTAATGGGCCAACATTTTCTGTAGACGGTTATAAGTGACAATTGGGTAAACTATTAGTTGATGTGATGAAACTTTAGATAAATTCAGTGGCGGATCCAGAAAATTAGAATAGGGGGGCGAAAGGGTATGGGG
>Ga0209367_1001103_pt1 | contig 31741 bp, 12 predicted proteins | sample WorMetLIZISLAND2_FD_187412 | JGI IMG/M metagenome (GOLD analysis project Ga0209367, IMG submission 187412) | Marine gutless worms symbiont microbial communities from Max Planck institute for Marine Microbiology, Germany - Olavius geniculatus... ...
GCTCAATTCCATCTATGCATATCTTACTTGATATTTGCTTATCACCAAATACCATCGTCTTTGTTTTGTCGGTGTTCATCATTAGCCCATACCTCATTGCTTCTTTATGTAGTGAATCGCGCGGGTGGTTATTTCGCTGCAAAAGTAGGGCCGCGGCTCTGTATACTGTGATGTTTCAGCTACCGATCCCTCTGCTCGTAGCTAGTGTGACATGGCGGATGAAGAAGCGCGGTTGGAAGCAGGGACACCACGAGCTGGCGACCACACCCTCCGGCTCACACCAGTCGCTATCATCTCTGCACGCTGATAACCATCATCATCATCAGCAGCAGCAGCCTTGCACCGGCAACGAGTACGGCGCCGTCACACCAACTCGCGATCGTCAGTACACCATGTCTTTTTTTTATCCGACACATGTACCCGGTACAACGCTGCGAAATTATTGGGCTTTAGAAAACTAGTTTTTGGAAAAAGTCAACAATTCAAGTTATATGCAGTATATATTTTTTGTATTGTAGTTTATTTTGTTTTAGGCTATTTCTTTGTAACTTAGTAAGAGAGAAATAATGATTTTTTTGGATGTTGTTGTTGCCTTTGTGTCTTATTAAATTTATGTTTATTGCTGATTAGAATAACGCTTGTAGTCTAGTATGCTGCGTTGTTTGTATTTGGCTGTAAAACGATGTGAAGTGGAAAAATACGTATAAAATGTTCACTAGTTACTTCGGGTCTCATAATTTGTGCCCGCTTTTCGTACATGTACCACAATTTAGACTTCTTACAAACCAAAGAACTTAAAAACCTAAGAACTTGTCCTTAGGCCTAAATATCATATATTCATAGTTCTTTGAGCCTTGATACTGCACGATACGAGAAAATCAGGAAAATTAGCAAATAGCTAAATTAAACAAAAATAGAAACCACGGAAAATCAGGAAAAAAAGTAATTTGTGGCGGCAATGCAAAAGGTAACAGCACTGCAGTCGCGACGGCAAAAATTGGTGGAATACGAACAACAGCAACAATACTATGCAATACTAGATAAGTAGACAAACGATTTCATAAAACAGATATTACAGATCTACCCATTAAACGGTTTTAACCAAGACCACAGGCATAAAGCCACGTTTTTCAAGGACCCAGACAAGAGGCGTTAAAGAAGACGGTGCGATGCGGTAATACAACAGTGCTATGGTGGAACCAGGAACCGCCGGAAGCAGATAAAGGAGTCGATTAGGTCTGTCTATCTGGTTGCCGTGCTCCGGTCGCTGCCAGCTGATACATTAATTATACACGAACGAAGCTAAGCGGCAAACGCGATAAGAGAGCATTTTCGCGACGTCCTGCCGCAGCCGGGAAGGTAGCGAGAAGCCGGTGTCACATCAAAATGTCTCCCCCGGCGCAAGGAGAGATAATCACGGATTTAATATGTCTCCCCCTTATTAAAATATCGCCAGCCCCATAAAAAGTCTTTCCGTTATAGGATCGTCCCCAGAAGTCTCCCCTGGCCGACAATTTACCGGTAAAAATCCGTACCGCGCGGGCGGCCGCCGGGCGGGGCGAATTTTTGCCGGTAAATTGTCGGCCGGGGGAGACTTTTCTGGAAGGCGATCGTATAATGGGACACCGACCGGATGTATGCGGTAAGTAAGTATAGATGCAATCAATAATTAGCTGGGTCGGCGACTGCTCTGGTGAGAATGGCCGGCCGGTTTGTGGTCTGTGTCGATGTACATAGCAGCATCAGCAGCTCAGTGCGTGACGTCACAAGGGGCACCTGCTGCGACTGACGTCACTCTCCATCTACCGTACTTCCTCGCGTCACGCCAGCGTCAGCTGATTACCGTAGCTGCACTCACCGCCGCGCTGCTCTTCATCTACGATGGACTACAGGTACCGTGCAAAACTCGCTGCAGAATCAGACCAATTATTAATTTACACAGTAGCCTACTACCATACAGTTTAGAAATAAACATACGCGTAAGCTGAAATATACAGAGCCAAGCCCGTTTGCGTTATTTTCTTGATGCAAGAAAACTTTTTGAACGTGAAATTTCACAACATAATCAAATAATTCCAATTTGTTTTTAATGTCATCCAACTTGCGCCTTTACATAGCGGACACGGAGAAAAATTTACGTGGCTTACGCTCCGTAATGCAAACAGATTCTTTATTTGTCCGGCGAATATAATTAGCCTCCCGGTCACACCACTTATACATGCATACGACGACAACAGTGTTAACGGCTCGTAAATATGCAACACTGCAGCTGTCGTTTGTTACGTGCAGTCGACATACGGCGGGTACGTCTACTCGTACGCCGTCAAAAGTATCGCCAATTTGAACAAGACAGAAGGCGCTTACTTAAACGCACTCTTTTGGGTATGTAGTTTTGCTTTGTCGAGCAAGCAGTCGTTCACGCTAATGCATTTTTCATCGCTCTCCACGCACGCAACATCAATATTCATTGAATTGTCTTACAGAGATGTCGGTTTCTGTCTTGATAAATGTGCAGTTGTCGAGCACACCAGTTGACGCGATGCTTCACAAAAAACTTTATATAGTCAACATTAACGCATGATATACAACTGAATTTAAGTACTATTCTGTGATGTGAATAAAGTCAGTAAAAATAAATAGTATTAAGAAATATAATGACGCAAATTTATTTACTATTTTTTTACATATTTTACAGAATTTTAGCACTAACTAACTACAAAATGACGGCTACAGACGAACCAATAAATCTCATCGTATCTGCGGTTCTTTTCATAGTTTTGTGGTCTTAATGTATTGTATACGTGGTATTTTAGTCTGCGATGCACGTAGCTTATAATAGGGCGGTCACTATTGGTTACTTCCGTTATACCGTTTACCTTCTGCCGTTAATTTGTGATAGCAGGTGAATGCCGACGACAGTTAGAATGACGATGGAAATTGCACCCAAGCGAGTATTTACTTGCAACAGCAGCTACTGCCGTAGCGCGTCTTGGCATTGCAAGTCTGTCTGTCTTTCTGTCTGTCTGTCCGTCCGTCTGTCCGTCACATGGGTGGATCAGTCCCAAACGCTGCAAGCTGGGATCACCAAATCTTCACTGTCGGCTGCCTGGAAGACTCTAGCTTTAGTATCACTGAAGATTTTACATAAATTCGAAGGGGGTCACCGCGAACGAGAGCGCTAAATGAGAGGGGATGGGAAAAATCTGCGATTTTCAGCCAATACGGCGTTGGCTGAGCGAGACAAGTGGCGCCCTCTGGTGAGTACAAGTAAAACACTGTAGGCCTAGATAATTTCCGCCGGTCGTCTGGCGCTTTCTGGCGGCTGATTTTGTTTTACTGGGCTTTCAAAGTTCAAACATGCACAGCTGTTGCGCGTTTCCCTTTGCGTTTGCACGGCTTTTCTTGTTTCCTCAACGTTATGCGTTCGTGGTTATTAACAGCATTGTAAATTGTTCATTGTGTTTCAGTTAATTTCGCAAAGTGTATACTAAGCGAGTTCAGTTCAGTACAGTTTAGTTATGTCGCCTTGTGTACACGCCTTAAGAGTAGATTGTTTTGGTGGATATCTAACACAGGGAATGTTCGCGCTCGGGCGTCTCGTCTCCGTTCTGCTATCAACCAAGTTCTCCGCGGCATTCATGCTGCTCTGCAACATCGTACGTTCTAGTTGTAGATTTCGTTGCTTTATAAACGTTTATATTCTACAATTTCACTGTCAAACTGCACTTTATTTTGCAGTTTAGCTGACAGCAACGTTGCATTGAAAATTGCGGCCAAACCGCTGCAGTTAGAGACATGGTTACTATTCACAGCTTATAAGGACTCGTCATCGCCTTATCCAACGGTACAATCGCTGATTCCCCATGACGTACGGTTTAGACACAATAGATGCGTTACACATAGACGACAGACACAACACATTGTACCCAAGGCTCGACCTAACGGTCGGCCAAAAACAAGTCACAATGCGCCGACAATGTGTATAAAAATGTTATGTAAAAAAACTAATTGCAGAATTATTATGATGTGCTTACAGGGAGGTTGTCTGTTATCGGTGACGCTGATGCTATTGGCGCGTCATGATCACGTGGTTCTCTACCTGGGCACCGCCATGTTTGGAATGTTCCTCAGCAGCGTGGCGCCCACATCCATCTCATTGGCTGAAAGCTACATTGACGTCACATGTACGTCGTAGCATCATGCTGGTCACGTGCTACAGTAGCTGCGATGAAATGCTGTATATTAAGGGTATTCGCGTTTCCACATTGTGGGGCTAGGGACAAGATAGAGGCACAATGGGGTGTTGGGGCGACTGTCGACGCATCTACTGATGTCTGTACTAATGCGACAGCTAATATTGCTTCATTTTAAACGCTATTCAAATAGTTTTTAGTTATTTAAAACGATTGTTTAAATGAAAAATGCATTTGGAAGTTGGGAGGAAAAAAGTCCAACATTGGCGGGAACGTTCTTCAGGACAACAGGACAAAAGCAACCGATTGTACCAATTTATTTTCAGTCTAGAAGTCAAGGATTATGGGCCGACGTGTTCGCTTGTTTTTCGTGTAACAAGTTCAACGGCTTAAGCAGAGCTGGAAAAAAACCTAGGCGTTTTGAAGAAAATTGACAGGTTTTGAGGATTTTAAATTTTTTTGCGATTTTTAAGGTTTTTAAAGGTTTTTGTAGATTTTTTTCTGGTTTATGATGATGATGATGACAAAGGACGAATAAACTTTAGCCTGGCGTTAAGTTTAGTGTCTGATAAACACCTTACACAAAATTACGACCTAGGAAAATCATCTTGTACATCCTGGACGTCACATAATCTCATTATTTTATAAATTATAGCAGAGTAATCAAAAATCACGATTAAAATACGAAATATTTCCGAAAGGATTTGCACAATATCGGGAAGATGAATATGCATTAAATTAACAACAAACAAAAAACATTTAAAAACCTTAAAAAGTGGACTTCTGGGGTTTTATAGGTTTTTAAAAAACCCTAAAAATTCTAGGTTTTAATTTTCTAGGCCTGTCGGCGGCGTTGCGTCATATACTCTGTACTGTAGGCTATGTCGTGTGCTGTAGCGTCGGTGACGTCGGCTATCGTTGTTGTCGCTGCTCTCGGTGAAATGATCTGCCCAGTCATCGTCGGCAATGTAAGTTTCATTAATCACGTCATACAGCAAGTGCCCTCAACTACTCTCTTCGTAAAAGTTATCTCAATTATTTACTAAAATTGTACCGTTCGGTGAACAGAGGCACGTGCGAGTGAACAACTTGCTTGTTGCCTGGCACTGCCCTGGCCGGGAGTCGAACCAGCGCCCTCGCGATCACTAGTCCGACACGCTACTGTTAAACTATCAATCCAGTGTTTGTACACCGTGGTCCATAAACACGTGCCACTTTTATTTTCTGAATAGCTCCGTGCATCATTGGCCGATTTTAATAATTTTTGGCGTGCAACATCAACTCGACGCAAATGACTGTACTTTTGGCCATTTCACTTTAATACTGTCGCTACACTACTTTGTGAAATGCAGGTCGTTGAGCCTGCTGGTTGCGAGTGGTGTCAACGTTTGCCGCTTGCATTCGCACTTTGAGCACATGCTGTAATAAAGAGGATGTGATGTGACACGTGTGTCTTTTTGAGATACAATAGTGGCCAATAATATTGTGTTTGTTGCTTTCGGTTAATCATTTCTGAACTAACGCGTGCGCTATCCAGTATGAATTTATTGTTGTGAATGGCCAAACTACGACTTCTGCATTTCGCAAGGTAGTGTAGCGACAGTATTAAAGTGAGATGGCTAAAACTACAGTCGTTTGCATCAAGTTATTTCCTGATATCGCGTGCCACAAATTATTGAAATCGGCCAATGTTTCACAGAGTTATTCAAAAAATAAAAGTGGCACGTTTTTTATGGACCACGGTGTAATACATATGGTATTATGTGCAGACCTTCGTGACGCTGGGTCCGGCCAGTCTGTTGGTGTTCGCCGAACTGCTGTGCATCCTGTCAATTGGCGTCTACTCCGCGCTGTGGTACCTCGGCCGTCACACCGACAAACACTGCGGTCAGTAAACAGTACTTATTGCACAACTAGAAGCGCTAGGACTGCGCAACCTTCCGCCAGAGATGTTTATCTCCTAGCTCAGAGTGTTAAGCCGCCGGATAGTTAGCATTGTTTGCTGCCATATCGCGAATAATAACAAAGTGTTGCTATTCCATTGACTGAGCATTAGGCCCTATGTTAGGCTATTATTAGTATTTTAAACCCTCTGTGGTAAAAAATAAAGATAAGCTTATCGGGAGTTAAAAAGTTAAAAGAAATAAAAGTCAAAAGCATCGCGTCGTTTGACGTATTAAGCGTAAAAATCCCTTAAGAGGTCTGACCTGTGGGTGCGTTTAAGAAAAAAAGGCATATATAAATAAAAATTTTTGCGTATATTTCACCCATTTGCCGAGAAGCCCCCCTTGGAGGGATTTGCATAAAATTTTGCATGACGGGTCCTCTCGCCGACGTAATCAACCGTGCCAAATTTTATCTCAATCGGGTCAGGGATTCTGATTCTGTGGGGGTCGAATTTTTGGCTTCCCCATAGGAAAGAGAAGTCGCCGTTAACACAGGGCTTGAACTACCGTTCAGCCTGTGATTCTACTTCTTCGTATTGTTGTTGTTGTTCATTGTACACTGGCAGAAACAGTGGCGTGGCCAGAATGTGAATTGGGGGCTCGATTCCCTCTTTTTCCCTCTCTTTCCTCCCCTCCCTTCCCTTCCCATTTACTTGCCCTGCCGCCTGCCCTTCCCTCCCCTTAGAAGTATGAAGTGAGCTCTCCAGCGGGGTCTGGAGCGGAGCGCCAGCCGCGAATGGAATTTAGTGCACTATTTGTGTAAAATGTGAGATCTAGTGTCAAAAATTTTAATTATTTTTCCTAGAACCAACTGACGACATTTAGTGCAGTTTAAACTTGTGTTTGTCTCTCTGAGAGACTGGGAAGGGGAGGGGCTTACCCCTTGTCTACAACACTGGCCGGGAAAACATGATGGTTGAAAGTTCTAGAAGCTGCACAGACCAAGATGATTGTAGGCCTAACGGTAAAAATAGTGTATGCGGCATGTATAGCAGCGAGTAGTGAGAACGAATCGTTCATCTGGAGTCGCATGTGCTGCATACGCCAAGGCGCTGCCGGGGCACCGGTTCACACCGTGCAGCACGTACGATACCTGCGCAAGTATGAGAGCGAGTGCTCCAGCAACATGGAGATGGGCGTCGTCTCGACCAACGACCTTGCCACCACCTGACCTACTCCACTTCACGATCTTTCGTTCTTGGGTTGGTGGCCAGGCGGTAAAGCTGCGTTCACATAAACACGAGTACGAGTCCGGCACTGTACGGGTACCCCATATACGAGTTCCCGCAAACACGAGTGTGCGTGTATTTCAACGGCGGCCGTTCACATACATGCGAGTACGGGTTACCTGTAAATTTCACTCGCACGAGTAGTTTCTGTGCAGGTCATGTTTTTATCCAACTCGTAGAAAGTAAACTACTCGTAAATAGCATTAATATAATTTCTAAAAACTGTGGCACACATCAGTAAAACTGTTCATCGTTAATGATGTGGGTTTGTAAATATAGTAACTTTGTGATAAAATATTGTTGTTTTAATGGCGAAGCATTTCGTCGATTCGATTTTATTCAATATGGCCGACACGCGTTTAGTTGTGTGCTTGTACAAGTCACCGTGAACGCTCAACTCGTACGAGTGAAGCTTCTACGGGCCATAAACGGAAACCCGGACACGTACTCATACTCGTGTCTACGTGAACGCAGCCTAACGCGATCAACGAAGTTCCTCTGCATCGGGCCGGGTTAGTACCTGGATGGGCGACTGCCTGCGGGCAGATAAACCTGCGTCGGGTGCATGGCAGGTGACACTGTGTGGTCCCATACGGCAGGTACCTCCGTTAATAGGCTCCGTACCTCTGAAATGGGCTTCTATTATAAGAGCTAGGTCTATAACACCACTTTAATATTCATCTTCCGTGCAGCGCTCATCGTTTCATCTCACTTGTCAACTGATATAAGAGCGATCGACTTCGGCCCACCACGACGGGGTTGTCTCCACGCCGCAAAATACTGTAACACTTCTTCAACAAAGGCCTAACTGATGTCGTGATAAATGCCGCTCAAGTTTTAAAACAAACGAGGAGGTAGGCCAGCAGAAATACTGGCTGAAATGGCCTTAGAAGACGTTTCTCAGCCGGTGTACATAATTCAATATCGTTGCTTAACGTTATATCGACTTCTCTCGTTGTTGTTGTTGACCGCGTTCGTCTATCTGTTGTAGGCCTACAGAATCTTTCCTGCATATTATTGTTTTTTTTTTCACCTGTAAATGTTGTATCATGCACGGCCTCTCCCGTTCAAAGTAGGCCTGTTCTACAGATTGTGCGTAGTGAAGACAATTTTCATAAGCGTAAAAATCGTCTCATACACGCATCTCCTATGCAGTTCTGCTCCGCGACACTTCACGAGGATCTGCGATCGGTAACGTCTTACTTGTACTAACGCTGCCATTGCTACTAAAAACTGAAGAAAAAACATCAGCCCACTGACAACACATTGTGCGGCCGTCCGCCTACAGCTGCAGAGTGCAGAACCCCAACCTGTCCTAGGTCTAACTCCATTCCCCTTATGATCAACACAAGTTTTAGGTTACTGTCCAATGCAATGCATAGCATTGGACAGAGTATAAAATCACCCGAGTGTCCGTGCGTGCGTCCGTGCGTGCGTCCAACTTTTTTAAAAGCTATCTTCCTTCCACCTTCCCCTTCCTTTTTCCCTTCCCCCTTTTCCTTCCCTTCTCCCTTCCATTTCCCTTCCTCTTCTCCTTCCCTTATCCCTTTTCTTTCCCTTCCACTTACCTTTCCTTTCTTTTCTCCTTCCACTTTCCCTTCCCCTCTCCCGTCACATGACGCCAAAAAGTCAAGGTCGTGACCCCATTATCTTTGAGGCGCCATATCTCCACAACGGTGCAAGATAGACGCATGGTGACAAAGGACCATTTATAGTAAAGCGCTGGTGACGAATCGAATGGTCTCGTGACTGTCAATATTTATTGTTTAGTGACATGTATAATAATAGCGAAGGATGACAGGAACATTGCTGTTGTACAATTTAAAATTAAACTTTTTGATTTTTTTCTACCAGTCTAAACACCTCACTGATTATAGCCTATTTATACGGACATATACTGTCAACTATCGAAATGCACTGGACAGACTTGTGTTCGTATGAACATTATCTTGTTTCTTAGACGTTTTGCCTTTGAGCTACTAGACAGTACCAGACAAACACACACAGACCGACGGACGAGCAGGACCCGTAATGTAGCCTGTTAGAATGACCGCACAATAAATGTTTACTTTGACTACACTCACTATTATACGAAGCTAGACTGCTATCTCGAAAGACTTCATTTATTATTACCAACGACAGCAAGTACCTTCGCAATGCAATTTATGTCGAAGAGTTTAGAAAATGTGAAAGCAGCTATTCTTTCTAAGAGCAGAGGCCTATACAGATCGCTTAGCTTGATTAACAAATTTTACGTCCTTTCACAGCTGCTTTAGGCCCCTATGTGAAGCCCGCAGACTCTAAGCTTTGCAATTTTACGTTTTGTCAATAGCTGTTGTCATTTTAAGACGTTGTTGTAATGACTGATGATTTTGTTGTTTGTTAATAATGATGAAAAGTTATCGACGAACGTGAATCAAAACCAGAATATCGAGTTTTGCATTCGTCGCTTGATCACCACTTAGTTTTCAACATAACCGGCTCTGAGTCATGAGAATGGCTTCCAGACAGGGATGTACAGGAGACTTTTTAAGCCGAGACCGAGGCGAGACCCAAGACGCATAGCTCCGAGCCTTCGAGATGAGACCGAGACGTTGCAGCTCCAGTGAGCTTGGCGAGATATACGGTGAAAAACCAGTAAGCAAGCACCACAAATGTGGGTCAGTGTCACAACAAACGATAAACTCAGAAGCACAGAGTGTGCTAGTTAGTGTTGGACACACTTGCACAAAACGTCTCGACTCTGGGGATTGCAATTCCGGGATCCAGAACGCCGGGATCCCGGTGGTTTTCGCCAATCCCGAATCCCAGGATTAGCGGCTCAGTTGACATAGAACCCCTACCTTACTACATCCTATGCACGAAATAAATCTATTGTGCATAACAAAAATTAATATCGACCAATCTGTAGACCTAATCAGCATTTTGACTGAGAGCAAAACACTCAAAAGTCAAGACCCAGACTACATCCCTGCTTCTGGGTAACGAGTTTTAATCAACAGGCTACCCGAAAATCTTAACGAAATATCCAGTGAAAAAACACTAGCAGTTTCCGTACGTATTGATAGCATATTTAACAAGCGCATATTCCACCAGTAGGCTTATTTTTAGGGCTTGATAATATAATTAGACTAATTATATCACAGAGAAAACTCAAACTAAACTGCCTAAAACTGTGTCCCTACTAATAATTACTATCGTAATACGGCACAGTGGTAAATGAACACAATGCGACTAATTGACAAATTGCACTTTTGAAAAGAATAAAATCGATAATTTTCTTTGTATGTTGCTAGCATAACTGAGCACCATGCCAGCCTCCAAAAAGTAAAGTTTTTTGTCAGAACAGAGCTTAGTTTACGCACAAACGAAAAGCTGCAGTAAACCACAGAATTTGGACAACTATGCCATGGTGAGCCGTGGAATTTGGCAAACTGGTCTGCAGAATTTGGCAAAATTTTCTGCGGAAAAATGTGGGCCCTACTCATTTTGTTTCCCAGTCTTTCTGGGACCAGCTGCAATGGAAATTGAACGTATCACAACTTCACAAGTAACAGCAATCAGTATCGAACAGACAGCATGAATGAGAACGAAACGGAACGAGACGATTGACCAAAAAAACACGGAATTTACGTCACTGCTGAATTATATTAACATTGGATTGGGGCAGCTCAGATACAACGGAAGTGACATGCTGCTCATCATCAGTAACTGTCAGAGATGACAACTGAACACATACAGCATCGGCTGGCTCAGCAGCAGTAGACTTAGTAGTAGCAAGAGTATCAGTAGCACATGTAGTGGAAACAGCGTTGTTCTCAGTAACCAACAGCGAGTCCATGACGGTCACCGGAAGACAAGTCACACCATCAGCATTGCTACTGGAGGCGATGAAACAGTCTGCCTCGCTGCGATCTGTTATCGCTGCAAAATTTTCAACCACGAAACTGTCCGACGACGAACTCGTGTCATCACTGACGTCATCATCATCGCTGTCGCTGGAGGTTTCGGTCTCTGAAGAACTTGAAGAGTCCTTGCTGTCATCAACACTGGAAGCTGGACGCTGATCTTTGGCTGCCTCGGACAATGCAACTCGGCTTGCCAGCTCCAGCTGTTCAATGTCCAGACCGACGTCTTGCTTTGAGATCTTCACCTGAGTACACAAGACACAGGTGCAGCCAGAAGCATGACAATACTGAGAACCGGCTGTAGACAACGTGAGCAAGTGACTGAGTAAGGTTTAACGTCCCACCAGACACAGTATAGGTCATTTCGGGGATGGCCTTTCCAGGCAATGCACGTATATACAGGGTGCGGCAGAGTAAAGTAGCCCCTTAAAGTTTTTCACTGTTTTCTCAGCAACCGTTTAGCATTTTAATCTGAATTAATGTAAATTGTTCTACGGCTAAATGCCAAATAAAATTTGATTCCATTGAAAAATGACGAAGTTACAGATATTTTAACATGACCACTTACCGATTTTTCAGCGTGAAAAAATGTTCAAGCTACAACACCAGTTCAATAACATCGTTGAAACAAATCAAACAACACAGTTAACTAATGATCAGATGCCAAAATTCCATTATCACTGTGAATGTTTGAAGCGTCCACCGACAGCTCCAAGCTCCAACACAAGCCTTCAGTCACTTAATTTGATAAGTCTTTCACAGTCTTGTCGATCGGTCCTTGTGGTAGATTGCTCCAGATAACCTGAAGCGATTCCTTGAGTTCCACGATTGTTTTTGGCTTTGTTTTAAGTTTGCGGTAAGTTCCAACATTGCACACCACACGTGATAGTCCATCGAGTTTGCATTCAGCAAATTTAGAGACCATTGGTCTTTTCTGATGAAATCTGGACAGTTGGCCCGCAGTCAGTTTCCTGCCCTGCGCGCTGTGTGTGCTGGCGCGCTGTCCTGCTGGAAGATGAATCCGGTGGGCAGCCAGCGATTGCTTGAAAAGAACGACAATTTAGTGATAATTTATAAACAAAATAAATTACTGTATGTCAAAGCGTCACTGTGACGTCATCGGCAGTAACATGGTAACTGGTTTTTGAAAATTAAATAGCATTTTTAGCATAAACATTTTTAATGCTGAAAAATCGGTAGGCGGTCATGTTCAGAAGTCTATAATTTTGTTGTTTTTCAAGAGAATCATATTTCACTTAGCAGTTAGATGTAGAACGTTTCTGTAAATGAACCTGTAAAATTCCATGTTAAAATTCTAAGCGGTGGCTGAGAAAACGGCAAAAAACTTCAGGGGGCTACTTTTTTTGCCGCACCCTCTACACATAATAATGGAACAGTAAGTTTGACCTTTATAGAAAAACCTAATGAGAAACAAAACACAGAAACGACCTAAACCTAACCTTGTAAGAACTCGCCATTATTATTGTGCATATGTGAGACTAATGGCAGTTCTAATAATCTTCCTTATTATCAACCAGACAGTCAGGTATTTCAGCAGCAGGTATTTCAAAGTTACGCCCAGCCTACTCTGGCGATCCATTTTTACGCGCAAGAGCAGCTACTGCTTTAGCGCGTCATAGCCATCGCAATTCTGTCTGTACGCCTGTCTGTTTGTCCGTCCGTCCGTCTGTCACACGGGTGGATCAGTCAAAAACGATGCAAGCTACGATCACCAAATCTTTGCCATTGGCTGCACGAAAGACTTTAGTTTCTGGAACAGTAAAGCTTCTCCATAAATTCGAAGGGGGTCACCCCGAACGAGAGCGCTAAATGAGAAGGGGTGGGCAAAAATTTGCGACTTTTGGCCAATAAGTTGATGTATCTCAGCAATGGTGCGAGATAGGGCCTAGGTTACTATTAATCACTAACAGGAAGTCGTATACTGGCTCTCGATTAGCGCCGAATTCAATGACCTTGAACACCAAAATAGAGGTTTTATGGATTTTTTCACAATTTCGAGCTGCGATACAAGTCTATATCATTTACAAGGTGGTGCCACGGAACTATCGTTATACGATCCAGATAGAGAATTTGGTATTTGTATATTAACTTAGCGTGAACACCCCAATTTTCAGCTAAACTACTGAACCGGAACTGCTATAGGCTTTCGCGTGTCTCGTGAGTATTAGCTCAAATTTCTTGTTTTTGTTTTGTTATTTTTTCATTTTCATTGGGTGCAGAAAATTAAAAATATTTTTACATTAGTCCTGGCTGACTTCATTCCTCTTATGATCAACTTTTTTGTTTTTGTTAAAAACTGTTTTCACCATGAAAAAGGTGCAGGTGCAAGGGCTCCCCTAAATGCACCCCTGCATGCAGCGAGCTTCAGCCAGTCAACAAGAAAGACACAAAAAACGTTTTTGCCAACCTGATATGACTAGGTCTACAATTACGTCCTGAATCTGTATGAAACAAAAATCTGGTAGGTGTCGATTGAGCATATAAATCGCACACATAATACATTTAATTAGCAAAACTGCAAATTGGACAATTTCTTATATACCAAACTTTGAGATTAACAGTGACGGAAACACTAAGTAGGACCAAGACCAAGAGCTCAACAATAAAAGCACAAGTTAGCAGTAATAATTTGCTGTAACTCCATTTAGTTCTGTGTCAGATACAGTTACAGACCTTTGCCAGACTGTTAGCCAGTGACTGCAATCGCTTCGCACTGCAAACAGCACAAACCACACAGACTCAAGTCAACAATGCACCCAAATATCTGAGCTGCCTGTGACCTTAAACTTGATCCCATGAAGCTGAAAACCATAAGTTTGTCTGATAAGTCTAACTTTGGCAGAAAATGTACGTACGTTATTTTGTCAAATTCCATAAAGACATTCAGGAGATACCAGGTGCCAAAGTTCTGGGCATCTGATCTTGCAGTGACCTCGAAGTTAACTGCTCAACATGAAAAACCTAATCAGTTAAATCTTTGTTATCAACTACAGGTTTCACAAAATCGCCTCCACAGCGTTCTAAGATACAGTGCTAACAACTTACACAGGAGGACAAGACGTTTCAAATATTTAGGTCCCGTTTTTCCATGCACATTTGATGGCTGATCAAATTGATCTCCAATCAACTTTGGGACTTGATCTGAGATCATCTCAATAACCGTTTTTCCATCACCAATTAGTGACTGATCGTCCATCAAATCTCCCATCAAGCTGATGGCCAAATATTGGCTGATCAAGTCAGATAATTGACGATTAAACGTGGCAATCTGCAGTTCGTTGCTTATTCGCACCAGAAACATTGCTTCACTTCACTGGTCAGAACGGCAATTCACGCATTAAAATAAAGTTCCAGGCATGGCGATCAATCACTACCAATCAATTTATACATAGTGCATAGTGTTCTGTGAGGAAATAAAATGGATAGACGCTCCCGTACTGATTTGCGATAGAAAGTATTTTTGACAGCAGACGATATGGACAATATCATTGATATCGTTGCTATGACGACGTTTACTGCCTATGGCGTCCACTCGCAGTGCATGCTGGGTAATTTAGCACAACACTGTAAATTGAGGTCACTGCCATGGGTCACTGTCAGCCAATCAGATTGGCATAAAGTAGGCTCAGTTGACGGCCAATCAACTAATCACGTAACTGGAGATCAAAAATGCATGGAAAAACGAAACATAGTTGATCGATGATCAATTCTAAATATCAAGTTAATCGGAGATCAGTAAATTGGAGATCAAATTTGATTTGATTGGCGATAGAAAAACCAGACCTTAAAGCATTCGAAGCAAAAAATTACAAAAACAACACAGCCAAACATCGTAAACTTCTCACTTAAAGGTCTAAACATCCCGCGTGTGAGACATAACATTACTGGAGCAATTTCAGACAAAAATCATGCCGACAACAGTCCAAAACATCTTAGTTGTAAAATAGCTATGTTTCAAGTGCAGAATAATAGATCGAAACAGTGACCGGAGGAACAGAGATTATGCAGCCATAAAACACTGTAGTGCAAACTTTCGGCAAAAAAGTAAACCTGATGCGCTGGGTCCATGCACAGTAGTCGTCAATGTAGAGGTCGTTAAGTATGTAGCGCTGATCTCCGGTCTCAATGAACAGACGTCGGACGTCAATGAGACATTTGACGACCTGACGACGACCTGAGAGCCACCACAGAACAACACATCACAAGTGAATCAATGCCACTGACTTACTGTAAGAAGTAAATTAATAACCTTCCCGAGCAATAAGCCCCATAGGGTGGCACTGATAGTTGTTTCCTTAGCCCTCAGCCAGACACCAGTTTACACTGCTAGACCATGGCCACGGTGGTGGTCTGGCTTAGTTGGTAATGTCGTTGGGCACATCTGTGAAGTTAATCAATACCAAGCCCAGGGCTCAAAGTGGGACGATGGACCGGTATGGCGTACCAGCACATCCTTGGCCACCCGAAAAGCACTTCTTTTTGAGAAAAGTCATACCGGTATGCTTTGCAGATCATTTTGTGAGATTTAGGCAACTGGGGCGGTATGCATAACAAAATCGTAGATTAGTTTGGAAATAAGGCCCACGTCGCGACTAACTACTTCCAAACCAGAAAGTTATGTTCGATGACATGCAAAATGCTGTTGTAGCGAGTGACTAGCTAGTCATGACGTAGTTGATGTCGGGTAGTTTGAATCTGGAATTTCCTGGCTAAACGCACTCTGCCTCAGTCGGCCTGCAGCTAAAAATAGATATGGCCTGACTTGTCGTCTGCTGCAGTCTTGGGCGTGCTCGAGCCTAGTTACAGCCCCATGGCCTAAGTAAGAATGCGCGACGCAAATAAATGAAATGTATCAAATGCTAAATGTTGTATTCAGCAACTTTTAATACTGGAATTAGTTTCAATAGCGTAAATGACTCACCAAAAATTATCTACGACGCATGACGTGATTGCAGCTGCTCCTAGCGATGTTAGTTTACATTGACAACGACTGACTAAATATTTACGACAGGTCGCTGGAGTGACTAGAGTTAGTTCAAACGAAGGCGTCTGATTAGTGCTACAACGTCGTTATGCATACCAACTTAGCACTACGTCTGAAGTAAATCGATTTTAGTTTGAAGTAAAGTTACGACGTTGTTATGCATCATAACTGCATCAATCAGTAGCCAAAATAATGCTAGCTTGAGGGGGTGAAGGAAAGGATGGCAAAGCTACCATACCACCACTTAGTTTTTCCCACTTCGAGTCCTGGCCAAGCCAGTTAGTACTTGGATGGGTAACCCTTAGAAGGCGGGTCAACTCCATCTGGCCATCTTTCCGTGGGTAGGTGCAACGAGTACCAGCAAAAGCTGGGACGTAAACAGGCACGCCGTGTGATGCACTAGCCCTGTCTCCGTGGTCTTGCAGTGTAAACTGGTGTCTGACTGAAAGCTATGAAAATGGAGATCAGCGCTGCCCTATGGGTCTTATAGCCCGGGAAAAACTATACGCTTTACGTACCATGGCCTCATGGCTAACGCACTGCACAGCATGTCTGTTTATGTCCCAGCTTACTCTGCAGCTACCCATGGATGGCTGGGCTGAGTCGTGGCAGTGCATAAATGCGTTTAGAGTGAGGCAATGCAACTGGTAAGGAACGATGCACAGCTGAAGGTAACAGTATGGCAAGTTAACCAACTGATAGTAGTTTGCAGACATTATGGCAGACAGTCTGCGTAGACTGCCAAAGGTGATACAAAAGTCAAGCAAAGACTTAATGGCACACCTTGTATACAGCAACTATTTTAATTATGCATAGAAAGGTACATGTAGGAGTGGCTCAATAAGTTTACCGAGAGTTAGCAGTTTGTGGACATCATGGCGAACAGTCTGTGTAAGCTGCCAGTGCCGGTAGAGAGGATAGCAGAGACTACGTCGACAGCATGACAACAATACATCCTTCGCACTGCTGTAGGTCTGCATAACATAACATAACATGATACAGTCAGCACTAGTGATGTACGCACAACCATGCCTTATTACCAAAGCCTCAGAGCTAATTAAATAAGTAAAAATTTAGGTCCCATTGAACACATTATAGTCATGTCGATGGGATGAGTCATTTCAGAAAATCACTTGCACTACAGCTGACAACAAAAATCAAACAAACTGACACAAAAACTTAACACATGGACTACGTATCTGCCTTCATCCAGCCGGAAATCTAATGGAAAGGTCTTAACGGTCCAGCTCCTGGGACCCACAACAAATAACCACAAAGCCAGAAACCACGCACAAAACCAACAACTCCAGATCTTGACAATGCCAGCAGAAAATCAACACACAGTCACTAACTAGTTGTGTTCATCAGCAGAATCCTTGCATACTTTAGTAGACTAGCCACTATGTTTTGAGTAGCATCTGATCGCCAACAGAAAAAATGCAAAAAAATCACATTACTGAATGCAAAATACACCTAGCATGATGCAAAAAGTCATATCTGATGACAACCACAGCATACAACTGTGTAAAAAATGAAGAAAACTTCAAACAAAGTCAGTAAAAATTATACTCAAAAAGCAATAAATTCCCAACTGTTACTAAACTGCAGTTCACAACAGCAGTAAGCCACTTTAGCAATCAGCAGAAAAAAACTAGATCAACACCACAATACCACAAAATTTCCGAAAAAATTACCTCAAACCATGACAAAGTTGCACACAGTTTGGCAATCGTCCAGCCAGACTCAACCTACCACCAAAACAGCAATAAACATCTAAAGTACTCGTAAATAAACAAATGCAACTAAAATACACAGGATGGGCCAAAAAATTGACCTAACTTGTTTTTGTCAGAACTTCGTCAAATCTTCACCACATTTGATAATTTTTGGCATACAGATAGCCAAGACAATAGAATTATGTAAAGTAGACTCAATGTCCATCTCACCTAAATTTACGTCAACGCACTAACGTGTAAAACGCAGATGCTCCAAATTGTTGCATAATGCTAAGTTGTTGTGCCCGTAAAAGTTCAAACAACTCAATTTAGCACACATTAAACTAAAATGTGATTTATTTAACAAAATTATAACTTTGCGTAACAACTAGCTTCTAAATTATTAGAATTTATGCCGTAAGTGTACACAATGGTTTAAACGAGATGCCATGGCTGATAGCGAGATTAACAATCAACTAATCAAACTTCACAGCACTCAATCATGGATTAGACGTGTTTTGAGCTTATTTTCGGCGTAAAACATTGATTACAACCAAACTAAATGATTGATGATTTAATAATTTGGTTGTAATCAGTGAAACTTTCTTCCGAATTAATAAAAGGTGAGAAATTTGACACTAATAATCACTGGGTAATATAACAATTTACAGCATCTGCATTTTACGCGGTAGTGTGTTGACATAAACTAGATGAGGTGGAAAATGAGTGTATCTCACATAAGTCTATCGTCTTGGCCGTTCGTATGCCAAAAATTAGCATATTTGTACAGATTTGATAAAGTTCTGACAAAAACAAGTTGGGTCATTTTTCTGGCCCAACCTGTACATTGTGTATAATCATAATCCAGACTGCCACATATTAAATCTATGCTCAATCACCTCACCCCTCCAAAAAATAACCAGAATCAGTTTGTAACTTTTCAATAATCTTGAAAGCACACACAGCAAAGAACACACATAGGTGAAAACATAATGTCCCTCCTTTGTTTGGGATGACAAACATGAAAAGCATAATGCATGCCAAAAAATAACATTATTACATGAAATTACATTAAAGTGACATGATCAAATACAATATGGTTCATATTAACAAAGACAACGAAAACAACGCACCGTATTTTCTCCTTCGGTCGTTCGATGGTCGTAGACATATGCAAAGAGTATGTCAACAAGACCAAATAAAGCACTCTGCTTTTCACCACTGTCGAGAAGATGTAATTGCTCTTGTCAAGGAGTTGTTACACAATGTGAAAACTAAACTGTAAGCATTATGCACTATGCATAGCATGATATTATTTAAAGAAAAACAACTGCATAGGTAATATATCAACAATGTGCAAAAATAATTAACATGATTCTAAGAACAGTGAAGGATATATTCTTTGTGGGGAAGCTTTAACAGCACATCTTTCTCGTATACACCAAACTCAGCATCTGCAAATGCAAAAATACAAAAAATATAAATGTTCGTTACATGCTCCCTATACAACTGACTGTCCTCCTACTGTGCCACATCTCAGTAAAATTTTATTTTAAACTAACATTTGAATAAAAAAAATAAGAAACAACTCCACAGCTAATACCTAATCAATATAATACAGAGCTGCTTCCAATACTTGCCACCTAAGTATACAGCTGGCTGCAAACTTACATGACCTTATCCCTAACCATGAAGCTATCCATATTCCTAACCCTATTCTAACTGGGATGGTGGCGTGGCTTAGCAGTAACGTGTTTCATTTGATCAACGAAGTTACTCTATGCTGGGCCAGGTTAGTACTGGGATGGGAGACTGCCTGCAGGTGGGTAAACCATCTCGATATTTAACCAGCCACCTAGGTCAACTCAGCTTTCCATCCTTCCGGGGTAAATAAATCGAGTACCGGCCTATCTGGCTGGGGTTAAGGTGGGGCACGTTCACCTGTGTCGAGTAGCAGGTAACACTATGGGATCCTATATGGTAGGTGACACTCTGTAGCTCTGGAATGGGCTTCCATTAAAGAGCTATAACACCAGCTTTTATTCCTAACCTTATCTCTAAATCTAACCCAGTTTTACTTCAATGAACCAACAACTGTTTGCACCAAGACCACCTAACACATTACAATGATGTCACACAGGCTGTGACCAATCAGCTGCCTAATGTAAGCAGCTCTGTACGTAATAGGTAGGCACACAGTGGCTCTGCAGGAAGCGAATGCCTAATGTATTAACCTTTCTCCTCTGCTGTGCTGTTGCTCCAATAAGGCTTGTACTCGAGTATTTGCTGAATGTCTTCAGATTCGTGGAAGTCGGCTCTGCAGCATGGCAGATGATTGTAAATCATAAAACCAAAGAATCAGTAGAACGACAATAATCTACACTCATTACATCCACTAGAAAGCCCCCCCCCCGCACTACGCTGCGGGAGTTTTTATGGCATTCATCAGATGGTGCCATAAAGCAATATGCTAAGCTGACGTCCACCCCATTCCACGGCACGTCCACTCCATTACCCAGCAACTCCAGCCCCACCCCTGCCCTCAGGCCACCCATGGGGGGAGGTAGGGACAAGGTAGGGGCATACGTACCTAAGGCCCAACGACTCAAACGCCACAGTTGGGGTCCACGACCACCGTCGATCATGCAACACAGAAGGCGCCAGAAGGGTATGAGAGACAGACAGACAGACAAACTTTCCGTGCATTTTAGTAAGATACAGTGGAATAGTAACATTAAATTATTAGACCTCAAGTATAAGTAAGTCATATAAACTGGGAGAAGAACGATGAAATGTTCCAACACTGTGATGTTTTAAATGTCAACTAAACTGTCATTAGTTGATGAGAGAGTAACCTACAGGGTACGCTGATGACAGTTAGAGCATATCGGTACAGGATACGTTAAAATGGACCTAAAAAATAAAAATTTAGCGTATTTTGGTCATGCTGTAACCTTGACATTTAATTGCAAAACCTAACTAGTTTAGCCATGTTCCAGTATGCATCGGTGACAAAAATTGCAAAAATTCAACAATGTACACAGCACCCCCCGTGGCAAAAAAACGTATAAACAACCACCGCCCAAAAGTGTAAGATGCATGACAGCACTTTACAGATAATGAAGCTGTGACTTCCTGGTAATGAAGTCATGACATACTGAAGCCATGACTTATATAACTCTTTACTCGCACGCATGCAAAGACACAAAAGAACGAAACAGAGAGATAGACCAACGAACCAACAGACAGAAGCACATTTTTCAAAAATAGTCAATCAGTTACTGAGATGCAAAGAATTCTAAAAATAAAGCATCACAGCAGTTTTCATGCGAAATCTACTACTGTTCTTTGGATTGTACCTATGCTGAAAGTATTGCACAAAATTATTGACACAATTAATATTCTTCAGGATGCAGTCCAAGTACGTATTCTTGCCAAGCATGCTGGAATAGAAATTATACTGATATAACTCGTACAAATATTCAAAAGGCAATTCACCACAGAAATACTGAAATTCCTTCACTGATTCACTTCTCTTGAAACTAAAAATCTTCCAATAAGCATTGTTGTAGCATACACACAATTGACGACAAAGCCGTGACTTACACATAGTGAAGCTATGACTTACAGACAACGAAGCTGCGACTTACAATGAAGCCATGACTTACAGAAAATACAAGAAATTTAAGCTAATGCTCACGAGATGTGCAAAAGCCTATAGCAGTTCCTGTTCGCAAACTGCAGTCAGTCTAACTCCAGCCATTTCATCACAGTTCATTCTTGGAGTGTGCACTGCAGCTGAAGATCACAAAAATCAATAAAAACTCCTTATTTTGGAAGTTCAGGGTCTTTCAAAGTCATCGATATTGATATGACTGAAAAGCTCGTCACTAGTGATAGGCAGCATGCCCATGCCTATCTGCAACCATTTTCACGAAAGGCTGGCCAACAACAGTAAAATAACGACTTTTACAGGGTACCGCTATTTGATGCCCTCGTGCGCAGGTTTCCTTGAACCTAGAAAATCGAGACTGGGGCTATCGAAATCTACATTCAATGCAAAAAATTTCATATGCAGCTTCTCCATGTCTATCTCAATTGATTTCAGCGCAAATTGCTCTTGAAATGTGCCTCGCAGCCCAAAATCATCAAAAAATCCATAGAAAACCTTACTATGACGTTAAAGGTCATCCAAAGTCATTGAATTCGGTGGCAACTGAGAGGCAGTGTACGACTTCTTATTAGTGATTAATAGTAACCTAAGCTCTATCTTGCACCGTTATTGAGATACAGTTGGCTAAAAATCGCAAATTTTTCCTACCCCCTCTCACTTAGCACCCTCGTTTGGGGTGACCCCATTCAAATTTATGGAAAAGCTTTACGGTTCCTGAAACTAAAGTCTTCCAGGCAACCGACAGTGAAGATTTGGTGATCCTAGCTTGCACCATTTTTGACTGATCCACCCATGTGACAGATGGACGGACGAACAGACGGAGAGACAGAATTGCGATAACTAAGACACGCTAAAGCAGTAGCTGCTTTCGTGCATAAAAACTGTGACTTACAGGTAATGTTCAGCACTGAAGTGCTGGTCTTCGTCGATATTTCTGAGCCTTCGTCTCTCGGACGCAGGAGTAGAGTCAGGATCACGGAGATCAATCACTTCCAACAGCTCCGACTACAAGATATCATCGTAAATACCTAGATGCAACAGCCTCCATGAACTAATGAGCAAAATCAATTCATCAAAATATAACCTTTATTGCTTAACTTGTCGGGGCAAAAGCTATCGCCTTATTTTAAACAATTTCTGTTCAGCACTACTTGTATTATAATAAATTTTGTTTTTGTCCTTTTTTACGGTCTCAAAAGTTTTAATTGTGCTTTTATGGTGTCTGCATTGTATGCATCAGGCTTGCCAGTCTTTGCCTTATGGCAAATAAAGATTAACATAGAGCCTACAATCAGCATTACCTCTACACGCTACAATGGCTTGCTTAATCATCAGCTGACTGCAGAGAACAGATTACAACTAGATTTATGTAAAAAAACTGTTCAGTTTATGTACAGTGTAAGGGTGACAATGTGGTTGTAGATATAAAACAGCACAAATCACAATTTAAAAATTCAAAATTTACCATTACACAGTCAGCAAAGTTCTTCTGACATTGTGTAATGGTGATGTTTGAATTTTTAAATCGTGATTTGTGCTGTTTTATATCTACAACCACGATGTCACCCTTACACTGTATATAAACTGAACAGTTTTTACATAAATATTTGCAATTTTATTGCCATTGGAAGTAAACTGGATTGGTTAATTATAGCAATGTTAGAAAATGTAGAAATGTTTTTTGTTGCTAGATAATAACGACTTTTCGTATACTTAACGTTTGATTTTTGCCGGGGTGCATATGTGCACTTTTGAATAATTGCGCACTGCCCATACCAAAATAAACCGATCTTGAAAACACCTCATCTGATGCAAAGATCTTCTATATATCTCTTACGTAAGCCGAGTTCTAACCCATTATGTCCCAAATTTGGTTGCCATGGCAACGAGGGTCACTCAGGGAAAAATTTGCGTGGCATCGTTCGATGGCCTATCCCCGAAAACGCCCCTATAGACGCAAAAATTTTGCAGATATCTCTTACATAAGCCGAGTTATAGCCAATTTTGTCCCAAATTTCGTTGCCATGACAAAAATAGAAGACACTGAGAGACTCTAAACCTCTGTCAAAAAATAATATGTACCCGGCAATGGCAATAAATAACAAGAAATATTTTAGATTGTGACCAATCTAATGTACACCTCGCATGCATTATTTTCTGCTATATTCTTTTAACTGCTTTTTAGTTCCTTTCTTTTCACACCGCAAATGATGTCAACGGTCACGTGACCATTCGACTCCCGGGGGTCAACTTCCTATGGGTGGTCCATAGTTACCATGCATTTATCTAGCACCGTTATGGAGATATAGCCGTTTGAAGTTCTTCCAGGAAGGCTCTTCCAGGAACAGAGGTCGGTCATTGGTCGATCCTCAATATTACACTGATCTTATATACTCCTCTTCGTTACGTTAGGAACGTAGCACGCGAGGAGTAAAAAATGTATGGATGCAGATCTATAAACAAACTTTAACCAACCGAATAACAAGTTATGCAGTGAAAAATGGGTGCAGTTAAGCAATCAGTTCTGCAAATACAGTACTGCGATATGTTATAACATGCTACTTTATATCGTCATGACCAATAAGTTGAGCTCAAAAGCTGTGTAGTGAAGTCACCGGATGATACCTGCAGTCGCTGCAGTACTCCACATCTCTGGTTTGCAAAGCCGTACTTTGGTCCATCCACTGACAACACTGCAGCACTGCACTGTTCTATCTGCCAATCAAACTCTGTTTCCTCATCACTGGCTATAGCATCATTGTTCTCTTCAGCAGCCTCTGTATCTGCACCAGCAAATGCCTGACATCACAAGCTCTCAACTAGCAATGGCAACAAGACAAAGCACAGAACAATTGTATGGCAACAGGAGTCAGCCAGATGCCCTTTATGCACTCCTACGTACGAATATTAACTTAGAACCTGCTAGCCTAAGGGCGCGTTGCACCAACGTCGTTCAACTTTGAACCAGGGTCAAATCTGAATTTGAACCTAGTTCAGGTGTAAATTGTGTTGCACCAAAACGGTTCAAGCGTTGATCTCCGTTCAATTCTGAACTGCCATGTGACCACGAATCAAATTTTGATCTCGGTTCAACTCGCAGTTATGCATGCGCACTATGCAATAAATATTTGCCGTGATACTATTGCTGCAAAAAATTGCCCGATTCGAATCTTATCCTGTCCAAAAAATTTCCTCGTATCAAATTATAAGACTTTTAACGCAATTATACTGATGATCTGGATACGTTAGATTTCTACTATATTCGTTTTACGTTCCCTTTGTGCTCGATAAATTAACAAATAGATAAATAAATCGCATTTTCGGTGGCGATGTTTCGTTGTTACAGTAAACATATGAACGAACCCTAACCACAGCAACAAGAACTCATTTGTATCGATTTATAAGACGTCCAATTTAATTATACTTGTGATCTGGATATGCTAGATTTGTGCTATATTGGTTTTCTGAGGCGTTTTTGTTGGATAAATTGATTAATGGATAAATAAACAGCATTCTAGAGTGCCGATGCGCTGTTGCTTCGCCGTAGCTATGGTAAACATATATCTTGACAACGGACGTAGAATAACTAATGAGTAACTATTGGAACACAAAATGCGTATTTTCGCAACTTTAATATGCAACAGTTAATGCGAAAATTGTGTGATAACTTCAGGGAAGCTTAAAATTCAAACAAATAACTGCCAACTAGACTGTTTTGTAAGCATTAGCATTAGCGCATGTGACTGTGACGTCACTGTAGTTGGCATACGGGTTGAGTGCGGCTTAACCAATCAGCGTTGTCCACGGTATAACCACAGCCATTCAACTGAACGGGATCAGCTGATCCAAGTTCAACTTGGTGCAACATAATTCAGTGTGAACTCGGTTCAACTCTTGATCTAGGTTCAGCTAAACCAAGATCATGAACGACGTTGACGCAACTCGCCCTAAGTGAGTGAAAAATGATCCAAAATAACAGCATACACGAAGTGGCAAAAAATTCAGATACTCAAGTTTGTTGCACAAGAGATGTCACACTATTATTTGATAATCTTTATTCACAGAAAAGCAGTGTAGAGTGAAGCAAACAGACAGAAAGTAAGACAAACAATAAACCTGAGTTATACAAACATAACTAGAAATTTGGGGCAAAGCCCAACGTGAGTCCGCCCGGCGCCCTAAGTCCGATTGGGGGAAATTAGGGGGAAGGGGTAAAAAGGGGGAGAGAATTTCCCCGGCATCAAAGTCACGTGGTCCGAACTCAAATGCATTGGCATACGCCGAACGCGCATTGTCGACTTAGGGTAGGTCAACGTGAGCGCTTATAACTTTGTTCGTAGTGAACTGAATTTCACAAATTTTTTTGGTCAACGCCGAAAAGATCGTTCTCATCAACGCCGTTTAGATTTTGTCGCTATTTTCATTGATTCCAGAGATATTTGCGGGCAAACTCGAGTGTTGTCGTAAAACGTACTAAATTTTAGATGTTTTTTGCCCCCCCCAAATTTTAAGGGGGCGGTGACCTCCCAAAAGTTGCACCCGCGTTATCACCCCCATCTAGCAGCATGTCACATGGCAAAGTCTCATGAAGCTACTCCGTTTGGCTCCAAAGATCTTTCGTCTAATACGCTACATTTTAAGGCAATTTTTGACTCCCCTTTGAAAAATGTTGTAAGAAAGGCCCCCGTCCCCGGTGGGGGGGTGCGCTACTAAAAATTGGTCATTCTCTAGCGCCTGTAAAAATTTGGGGGCGCAGCACCCCCTAGGGGTCGAAATATGGCCTTCCGAAAAATTTGATTTTGGTGGGTAAACATTAGCCGCGTAATCTCTGATGTTAGTGGACTGAAGATCACACAATTTTTTTTATTCAACGCGGAATTAACTGTATTTGATAACGTCGTTTACCGCTTGTCGATATCCTTATGCAGTTCAGAGATATTTGCGCTCAAAGTCGAAAGTTGTCGTTAAACGTACTAAATTTTGCGCGTTTTTGCACTTCCAAATTTTAAGGGGGCGGTGCCCCCTAAAAGTTGTACCCACGTTATCACCCCCATCTAGCAGCACGTCAAGTAAAAGTCTCATGAAGCTACTCTCTTTGGCTCCAAAAATCCTTCGTCTAATATGCTACATTTTAAGGCAATTTTTGACTCCCCTTTGAAAAAAGTTGTAAGGGAGGCCGCCGTCCCCGATGGGGGGTGCGCTAGTAAGACTTGGTCATTCTCTAGCGCGTGTAAAAATTTGGGGGCGCAGCACCCCCTGGGGGCCAAAATATGTTCTTCCGAAAAATGCACTTTGGGTGGGTACGATTTCACATCGAGATCTCCAAGGTCACTGGACCAAACTTCACCGGACTTGTTTCGCCTAACGCAGGAGGAATCGCGGTAGACGGAATAAAAATCCGATTTTGAATATATTAATCCGTTTCGGAGATATTCGCCGCCGAACTTCGAAGTCGTCCAAAATCGGGCCAAATTTTGCACGTTTTTGGCCCCTGAAATTTTTTTGGGGTGTGCCCCCCAAAATTTTGGACCGGCATTATAAAATTCGACCTAGTACTGATCATCGTGCAAAATTTCACGCCGGTCGGCCCATGCATCTCGGAGATCTCGCGCTCGGAAAAAAAACATCTGGGCTAAAACTTAAGTCCGCTCCACAAGCTATCGCTTTCGGGTGGACTAAAAAGAAAAGCATACCAAACACAAGCTTTAAAACGTCTGTGAGAAAGAAAATTTGACATTATAATGAAATTATTCCTAAGCATATGACAGAGATACTTCTTCCATTATGTGCGTGTCTTTACCACACTAACCCAATACTTCAATCTTTGGCAGCTTGGCAGATGTCTCACCAGATGGCGCCAGCAGTTTACTCAACAGATTCAAGTCAGGAAAATGTTCGCCAGGATTTGCCTTTGGAATAGCAATCGTAAACTTTGCTGCAACAAAACAATGTCTGAAATTCCGAACGCAAAATACACACAAGTAGCCGAGTAGACTCACAAACTAAGAGCAAAATCAATAGCCTTTTCTGCTGCAGATACTCAAGCCAGTTAAGCCAGTTTCACAAATGAAAATGAAAGGTTACTGATGCTGCTACTGAATCACTTTAATACAAGTACAGTGATGAAACTGAACAGCATAATGTGTATACCTCTTACCACTACCATCAAGACTCAAAACTTGAATCCCACGGCTGTCGTTCACACATCAACATAACCAACCAGGGCCAATGCCTCACGTGCAGTCTCTGCCACTGTAGCATTATGACTGTTCCTACCCTGTGCACTCTACTGAATGCCTTTTGTATGTAAGAGCTGTGAAGCAGGAAGTATGACACCAGCTGTGCCTGATGCAAATGAGTGGCTGGAGCAGATATCAGTAGCAAGGTATTACCAAATAAAAGAAGCCTTATTTCTGACATTTGGCCAATGAAGCAGAGCTGTGGTAGACATAACTAAAAATTAAATAAATACATACGCTTAGGTTTGTTTAGTGTTTAAGTCTGAAGTAAGAAAAATAGCAAAGTTAAAGAATAATTCAGACTGGTTCCGGTTGGCTCAAAAAGTTAAGAAAAAATCCATAAAAAATTCAACATATACCTCAGTCAAAATACTCTAGAAACAAATAATATAAAACATAATGCTGATGGCAGCACCTAACAGAAGCAGACCGCTTAAAGCTAAATGATTCATAAATACAAACCTGTATTGCAGTCATAATTGGCTGATTCACGGCCATCTTCCACAATTGCACCAGGTAATGTTAACCTATCAACAATAAAAACTAGAGCTGTCAATTAATACATTAATTAACGTGTTAATGCATTAATAAATTAATGGGCGTTAAAAAAGGTAATGCACATGCGCAAATTTATGTTAATTTACTAAATGCTGTAAAGCAAAAGTTAAAATATTCCGTTAAATTGCAGTTAGTTGACAACAGAATGAATTCAAGTAACTAAACTATAGTTGCCGTTCCATCACTACTGTAAATAAACAATTATTTTGATGACAGGCTAATAAATTTCTGTGCTAGCTGTGACGTCAGTTATTGCTGATTATACGTTTTAAAATGTGTTTTTAACTTTCTATATTTTACAGGCGGGGCCCCCCAAACGTCACGGGGTGGGGTAACTTACCCTCTACTCTCCCTCTCGATGGGCCTGAGTGCGTTAATAAAGCGTTAAATAATGTGTCTAAAAAATTAATGCAGCATGTTAATGCGTTAAAAAAATTAATGCTTCAACAGCTCTAATAAAAACATAGCATTACCCAGCTGCTAACGATAATCAGTCCATGGGTAACCTGCAGACCAATAAACCAACGGACCGTGGACCATCCAACAGGTATTTTGCAGACCATTAGTTTCCTTTAGTGTTTTTATTATAACATTCTGTGCAATTATTATTGCTGTTTGAGACTGTAAATGCTGCCATCTTTTGTTTACTGTTTGTCATTTTCTGTTGTGTAACTGTTGTTGTTCTTATTTCATATGCAATAAATGACAAGAAAATTATGACAGCTCTGAGCTCCAACACAGGCCTTCAGTCGCTTAATTTGAGAAGTCTTTCACGGTCTTGTCGATCGGTCCTTGTGATAGGTTGCCTCAGATAACCTGAAGCGATTCCTTGAGTTCAGCGATTGTTTTCGGCTTTGTTTTAAGCTTGCACTAAGCCTCCAACACTGCACATTACACATGATAGTCCACTGGGTTTGTATTCGGCAAATTTTGTGGCCATTGGTTTTTGTGATGAAATCCGAACAGTTGGCCCACAGCCAGTTCTGTGCGCTGCGTGCTGTGTGTGCTGGCATGCCGTCCTGCTGGAAGATAAATCCGGTGGGCAGAAGGCGATTGCTTTAAAAGAACGATAATTTAGTGATAATTTATAAACAAAATTAGGGATGTTAAATTCGTTTTTTCAAATTCGAATTTCGACTGCTAAAATTCGGATTAAGTTCGAACTTCGTTTGTATATTTGTGGAAAATCTTAAGAAATTTGCGTTTAATGTCTGCACTGTCTCTGGGCCACCAAGATTTGTCACTTTGATAGCTTGCATCAGTAAACAACATGCGCCAGGGGTGCAGCACGAAGAGTAATTGAACCCCACGGCGGTATGCAGGGAGGGGGGAGGGTAAGCAAACACGCAGCGGGCGTCGCTTGAATTGACGACCGGCAGAGAACAAAGAAATTGTCACACAGTGCACCGCTGAAGTAACAGCACTCCACTTTCAAGGCAAAACCGTCTGCATCTAATTAGTGATGCTTGGATTCGAATATCGAAGGGTTGAAAAATGAATACGAATTCAAACTTGAAATTCGTAAGTTCGCAAATCCAAACTTCATTTAACAACTTAAAACAAAATAAATTACTGTTTGTCAAAGCGTCACTGTGACGTCATCGGTAGCAACGTGGTAACCGGTGTTTGAAAATTAAATAGCATTTTTAGCTTAAACATTTTTAATGTTGAAAAATCGGTAGGCGGTCATGTTCAGAAGCCTATAATTTTGTCATTTTTCAACAGAATTGTATTTCACTTGGCAGTTAGATGTAGAACATTTCTGTAAATAAACCTGTAAAATTTCAAATTAAAATTCCGAACGGTTGCTGAAAAAAAATGGTAAAAAACTTTAGGGGGCTACTTTTTTTGCCGCACCCTGTACACCGTGGTCCATAAAAATGTGCCACATTTATTTTTTGAATAGCTTCGTGAAACATTTGCCGATTTTAATAATTTTTCGCATCCAACATCAACAAATGACTTGATACAAATGACTGTAGTTTTGGCCACCTCACCTTAATACTGTAGCTACACTACCTTGTGAAATGCAGAAGTTGTAGTTTGGCCGTTGACAACAATAAATCCATACTGGGTAGCGCATGCATCGGCTCAGAAAATTACTGAGACCACAAAATCATCAAAATCTGTTACAGTACTTAGCCTTCATTTTTAGACTCTTAAGTCGACAAACTGAAACGATGCATCAACAGCGAGTTTGCCTCTTTGAGTCATGCAGTTATTGAACATGCTGTTGGCGAGTTGGGTCAACGTCTACTGCTTGCATTCGTGCTGGAGGAGGACATTTTAAGCACGTGCATTCCTCAACATGAACTCATTGTTGTCAATGGCCAAACTATGGACCACGTTGTATAGGAAGTCATCATCGCCTCATCCCTCAAAATGTATAAGACAAAAGCCGATCACCCGGTTAAATTACCAACCAAAACTGACGGTTTCCTGCAGACCAAGTCCGCTGGTTTGGTCTGCAAAATACCCGTTAAGTGGTCTGCTGGCCAGGCCTGTGGGTCCACAGATTACCCATGGTCCAATAGTCACTTTCAGAAACAATTCACAATAAAGAATAAAATGTATGCATACAATACATCCTAGTCTCAAGTAATCAATATCATAAAAGCAGTTAAGCACCTCAAGAAGTATGGACTGGAGTAGAACTTGAAATCACAACCATCAACATAAACTTCAGTTTCATTTACCTTGAAATAAACAGACACAAACAAGTTTTAGTTTATCTGCCATTACGTCACAATAAACAAACAATTCAACTGAAAATAACAGATGGTATAATAAAAAATGATATGCATTGTGAGCAAGAAGTAAATGCAGTGCCAAAAACTACAATTATCAAAGATATGGGTACTAATAACTTGTTCGCATTTTCTGGACTGCAAATTACCTGTTGGTGATCCGCAGGTCCGTAACCCTGCAGATACACATTTTACCCGTGCCCATTAACGCTTATGCACTATGACAGTCTCGCATCGATCATTCACTAAGGGCCGGCTTCTGGATCTATAACTATAGATCACTTTGCTATCTTCACTAACCTGTCTGTCACACCAACTCCACTACCTCCTCCTACACTTCATTCATTCCGCCGCCTTCACTCTATTGATATTGATTCTTTTATGTCTGATCTCCAGCCTTCGGATCTCATAACTAATCCACCTACACTTCTTGACTCTCTCCTCCCATCCTACAATTCCACTCTCTCTGCACTCCTTGACAAACACGCTCCGGTCATTTCCAAGCTCTCCAGGCGTCACTCTAAATCT